>JGI24005J15628_10000623_pt1 | contig 20117 bp, 12 predicted proteins | sample LinPmetageLP40_FD_15628 | JGI IMG/M metagenome (IMG submission 15628)
TTTCTTTATCAAGGCAAAATTTTCAAGCATCCGCCAGCTGGCGGACGGTTTAAAATTTTAACGCTGGGAAAGGGAAAAAGAAAGAGTCAAAACGATGGGTTATTTCATAACAATCCCTAAGCTTTTACCTGTTCGATTCTAAAAACTATTCGCTAAACTCAAATGGTTGTCACTGCCCCGAAGGGATGCCTTTGGCGCGAAATTTGTCACACAAGCATTGGGACTGGAAAAACTGCACGCTTACGCCATGGCTTTCACCACGTTCACATTAGCTTAGCGGTTGTGAAGCGAAGGCACGGACAGTCTCTCAATTTAGAATTGCCACAGTTCTCTCGCTAATCCCTTACAGAGCTACCATTGACAGATTGATGTCCACTGCTCTACACTGGTTTTTTAAACTTTGGTTTAGAATAGATTCCTCAACGGTGCTTGCGATTTTCACTACGAAGTCATTTCGGAGCCTGCCTGTCGGCAGACAGGTGAAACGCCTGTCCGACAAAGGCAGGGAGAAATCTTTACCATGGAAACAGCTATTTTTTATCTGGGTGGAAAAGATCCCTGACGGGATGACTTATAAGTGTGTAATGATAAATATACTGTCATTGCCCTACGCTGGTTTTTTTTAAACTCCAGTCTCGCAGTGACAGATTGTGATGAAATTACATTCGAACTAATACATAATCCGGGCAAAGCAAAAAAACCCTAACCAATCAAGGTTAGGGCTTCTTTATAATATAGTGTTGTAGAACTACTTAGTTCTTTACAACTCTTTCAACAAGTGTTGTCTTAGGCGTCTGAATCAATACCATGTAGATTCCCGACTTCAACATAGAAACATCAATTCCATCTCTGCTGATTTGTACATTCTTCATTTCTGCTCCGCTTACTGTCATCACTCTTATAGACAACACATCAGCTGGCACATTCAAGATTAAGAAATCAGATACTGGGTTTGGATATACTCTTGGCGCATTACCAGGCACGAATCTTTCCACCCCAACATTGTTGCTATTGGTAGCATATCGACTATTGCTGGCAACTGCTCCACCCACACAGAAGTTAGTCGCTTGAGAAGAAGTAAATGATCCTCCTGATGCTAGTAAGGTACCTGATGCATCTTCCAGGTTATATGATCCATTGCCATAACTACAGCAGATTCCATCTCCGTAAGCATCATTGATCGTGAATGTATAACAACCTGTATCTAGACATGCATTCTCAATGACTGTGGAGTTGTCTGGAGTAGAACTCGTGTAAGCTCCTGAAGCTACCGTTGCTCCTGCTGCATCGGTGATTGTCCAGCTTGTTTCTTCTGGATACTGATCTACTACCAAGGTAAGCGTCACATCGTTACATGCCACAGGTGCTCCTGTAGTCAGGCTCAACTGATCTATCGCCATGTCACTCGTGTAGCTTGTACTTGTTGTTCCTACATATCTCAACTGTACAGTCCCCCCGGCATATGCTGCCAAGTCCACTGTAGCCCCAAACCATGCATTTGTCTGATTGCCAGACTTAGTCCATACTGTTGTCCAGTTAGCTCCATCAGTACTCGCCTGAAGGCTCATAGTCCCCATAGTTGCTCCATACATGTGGTAAGAGAAGCCGAAAGTTGCTCCACTCTCTGCGGAAAGATCTATACATGGACTATTCAAGATAGCGGTCTTTGTTGGGAATCCCGTACCATTTCCTGAAGACTCGATGTACAGGTAATTGACTCCTTCTGTTGCATTAGATGGCCCTGTACTACTAGATGGAGTACCACTTGCATCTACCGTCCAGTTGATATCATCTGAAGTAGATTGCGTCCATACCCCGATACCTGACTCAAATCCTTCGCTATAAGGGAATGAAGCAATTCCTCCAGCACATCCCGTTGGCACTTCTGTTACAGTTACAGTTCTTGAAACTTGAGTCGCTGCATTGCCTGCTGCATCACTTACATTGTAGTTTACCGTATAAGTTCCGGCTACTGCTGTGTTTACAGTTCCTGTAGTCACAATACTTGAAGTCAGGTTGCCATCTACATTATCTGTAGCGGTCGCTCCTTGCTCTGTGTAAGTATCTCCTACATTCAAGTTGATTGTAGCACTGCCTACCAATGTAATCACTGGTGCTGTGGTATCAGCTGGTACTGTTACGATCACTGTTCTTGAAACCTGAGTTGCTGCATTACCTGCAGCATCGCTTACATTGTAGTTTACCGTATAGGTTCCGGCTACTGCTGTGTTTACAGTCCCTGTAGTTACAATACTTGAAGTCAGGTTGCCATCGATATTATCCGTAGCGGTCGCTCCTTGCTCTGTGTAAGTATCTCCTACATTCAAGTTGATCGTAGCACTGCCTACCAATGTGATCACTGGTGCTGTTGTGTCGGCTACTCCACTTACAATATTGACAGTGTAGTCTTCTACTTCTCCATAAGCAAATGAGGAAGGTGCTTCACATGATGTTGGAATGGCATTGTATTTCATTGATACACGCATTCTTGTAGTTCCAGTTACTGCACCTGATGGCACAGTAAATGCTCCACTTACTGGGGTCGTCTGAGATGCTGCTGCACTAAACACTTGCTCTCCTGCATCTGCAAAATCACCGTCTTTATTATAATCTATCCAAACACCATATCCTTCGCTATAAACAGTTCCTGTCCATGTTGGAGTAATGGTAATTGTTGCATTTGTATTCTTTGTCAGATTGGTCGATAGTGATGTATAGTCAGTATATCCACCTGCTCCTGCTCCAGTTGCATTGTCAATACTTCCCAATTGCACTCTGCTGATATACTCATCTGCTGTACTGTTACCGTTTGATGCACAATAGTTCAACTGTACTTCGGTAGTAGTGAAGTTGACTGATGAGCTATAAGCAGAAGTTGCTCCTCCAGCACACTTGCTTCTTACTTGCACTTCATACTGCGTTAAGACACTAAGACCTGAAAGCGTACTAGAATTACCGCTTACTGCTGTAGTTGTCCAAGTTGTTGTTCCTGTTGCTCTATGTCGCACATCATAAGTAGCACCTGGCACAGCTGTCCAACTTGCATCTGCTGTACTTGATCCAATAGCACTCATTGACAGACCAGTTGGCACATTTGCTGCGCAGACCACTGGAGTGCCAGTCAATCCTGTTACAATCAAACTAAAATCTTGACTTCCTCCTGTCAAAGAACCTTTGTGTGTAACTGTAATGGTATAAGTTCCTGAAGCACCAGCAACATCCACTCTTTCATAAGGATCCACCACATTATCAGATTGTGAGTTAGTTAACGCTCCTGTTAACCTATAAGGAAATGAAGTCGTTCCACCCTTAGTCACTCTGATATCCAAATCGTTTACCAATACGGGCGTAGTTAGGTTCACAGTACCTGTGTTGGCAGTCCCAGCTCTGTCAGTCCATGAAATAGAAGCTAACAAAGGATTGATTCCATCAGAATCAACATTGATTACATATGACTGACCAGAAGACAATGTCAATTCTTCAATTTTAGATTCACTCCCATTTTCTGTGATAGCAGTGGCAGCTTTCTTTGCATTCATCAATCCCCAACCAAATACGGCATCAGGTCCAGAAACTCCAGCATCATCCGCTGTGTGAAGTGCCAATCCTTTGAGTGTAGCAGCTCTCATAAAAGAACCCGTAAGGTTGTTACTGTGTTGTTGTAACAACAGCAATGTTCCCGCCACGTTAGGGGAAGCCATTGACGTACCTGTTATAGAATTGTAAGCTGTATTGCTGCTTTCATACGTAGAATATACGGATGTTCCGTTACCAGTGATGTCCGGCTTGATACGGAAATCATCCGTAGGGCCTTCGCTGCTACTACTGTTGATAGCTACAGCAACTAAATTTCCATTTGTATCAACATTGGCATCTTGCGCATTCGCAACAACCATATTGTTCTTGGAAGTAGAATGTCCTGTCAATTTATCAAAGCCTGAACCTCCAGTTGGGTTTGTATTTGCAGTATTGTCATTTCCGTCATTACCAGCGGCAACTACCATGAGGTAATTTGGTGCGTCAAACATCACTTGATCCCAATCTCTAGATTCGCTAATGTATCCACCAAAATAATATTGTGGAAGCTGAACTTGTCCTTGAGGGTTCCTAGCAGCAAATCCGTATGAATGGTTAGAAATCAACATGCCACTAGCTGCAGCACTCGTAGCCTCAGCTAAATCACTGTTCCAGTCATATCCAACCGCACTTGAATGAGGCGCCATTCCTTTGGCAGCCGCATCCACTCCAGAAGCCATAATGGTTCCTGCAACATGCGCTGAATGAAAATTTAAGGTTGTTGAGCCATCACCAGTAGAATATCTATTTGTTCCACCCGCACCATCATATTCTTGGTGTGATGCTCTTGCTAATCCAGCATCCCAAACATGTGCTGTCATGTTTTGACCCATTAGAGACAATCCAAGTGAACCACCTGTATTGAGGTGGTTGGTTCTAGTCGATCTGGCTGCATCCACATTATAGGTAGTATAATAGATCGGCTGTCCATTTTCTACTTTCTGTAGTTCAATCAAACGTCCATCCGAAAGTGTTTTTCTTAGTGCCCAACCCTTTTGAGTTGCCTCCTGAATAGCCGCAAGCTTGCGGCTCTCAGTTTTTACTTTGAAATCATCACTAAGCTTATTGAGCCTCGTTATGTTGTACTTTTCACTAATCTTTTGCTTCTGCTGAGCAGTTTGTGCCATAGAAGCAGTGCTTGAAATCAGGAATACGAGTAACAACGTTTTCCAGTACTTGTAATTTTGTTTCATTCTGTTTGTTTTAGGTGATTAATATTCATCAATTGATTGGTTATATCAATATGAAAAAACAGTCGAAACTACTCATAATAATAATTAAAAATGGGCAGATTGAGTATCTGGTAGCAATCTCAGGATAAGTGGTAGGTTATATTTAGTTTCTGGTAGATTATCCCTTTAGCAATTTGGGGATTTCAGGAAATATATGGGTGAAATAAATGTTTAACCGTCAGATTGGCAATTGATTTGGTAAAGTAATTTTAAACGTAGTGCCCACGGCCTCCTCACTTTCAACGGTAATGACTCCCTCCAATTTGTCTATTGATTGTTTGACAATATACATGCCTAACCCAGAACCATCTGACTTCTCGGTAGCACGATAGAACATGTCAAATACTTTGCTCAAATATTCTTTTGCAATACCTATCCCGTTGTCTTCTACAGCAATATTGATTTCAGTTTCCAATACATCTACGTCAATTTTCATGAAAGAATTTCCCTGCTCAACTTTTCGATATTTGAATACATTGGAAATAATATTGCTCAGAATTATTTTCAATCGCAGTTCATCAGTCATCGCCTGAGAGCTTTGATTATTAATGTTCTTAATAACCTCAACGGTATCAAACCCTTCTAAAAACTCTAAATCTGACAAACAACTATCAAGCAAATTCTCAATATCCACATTGGTGTATTTCACCGACATTCTGCTGGCACGAGAATAATCCAGCATAGATTTGATGAAATCATCCATTTTATAAATTCTCTCCTCTATCTTCTCAACATAGCTATTTGGTGGATTGTCCACTTCTAGTCGATAGAGATTGGTCAACCCCAACACAGATCTTAGTGGTGCCCTCAAGTCGTGAGATGTTTTATAAACCAGCTGATCAAGTTCAAAATTGCGATCCGACAGCTCCTCGAGTATCTTTACCAAGTTATCCCTGTTAGAGATCAATTCCTCGTTGAAAGTATCAAGTTCTTGTTCCTTCAATGCCAGTACCCTATTTTGATTAAGCAGTTCGCTATTAAGTTCTATTAGCTGTTCGGCACTCTTCTTTTGTTTACTGATATCTCTGATGGCACCATCAAATATATCATTCTCTCTATGATCCGTAGTAAGAATATAGCTATTCAATCCCCAGAATGTTGACCCATCTTTTCGTTTATATAATACTTCCACATTAGACCTAAACTTATCTCTTTTAATAGAGTCGGTAAGCCCAGATCTATCTACTGGATGTGCATATAAACGCTGAGACTTTAGCGTCAGCATCTCCTCCAGCGATCCATACCCAAACATATCAATAAATGAATGGTTGGCGTAAACCAAGCCCCCACTGGCATAACTCCTGTAGATTCCTTCGGAAATATTCTGATTTATGGAGGCAAGAAGTTTTTGACTTTCAAATATTTCTGATTGTGCTCTTCTACTCTCAGTAATATCTCGACTCAATAGAATTACGGATGGGCTATTCTGGTATTCGAAAAAAGCAATCTGTGCGGAGAACCACCCTTTTTCTCCATTTCTTTTTTGACGCGTATATTCCTTCGATTCTGGTTTTTTTGTTTTCAATACTCTTTGAATTGATCCCTTGATAGCAACTACATCTTTCTTTGAAAAGAAAGGGTCGATTTTCTTACCAATAAGTTCGGTCTTAGGAGCAGCAAGCAAATCTTCATTGTTTGTATATACTTCTTTATACACACCTTGCTCATCCAGAACAAAAATTAAATCTGGACTCGATTCTAATATTGATTTAAGCCTCTTCTCACTTTTCCTTACTTCTTCTTCAGATCTCGCCTGGGTTATTTTTATCGCAGCAAGTGAAGCTATTGTCTCTATTACTTCTAAATGTAAACTTGTATAAAAGTTCTTTTGCGGATGTTCCGAATCTATTACACCCAAGACTTTTCCCTGATACCTGATAGGTACCGATATCTCAGATTTCCTCCTCACTACATCAACGATATACCGATCATCTTTGGACAAGTCATTGACGATCTCACCAACACCTTTTTTTGCGACATCACCAACTATACCTTTACCAAGAGTTAAAGTCAACTGTTCTGACACCCTACCACCGCTGGTTTTTTTATCTCCATAAGCAGCAGTCTGGATCAATTTGTTGCCATTTTTGATGTAAATCACAACATCTTCAAATTCCAGTACTTCCACACAGTTGAGAACCACATCCCAGAGTATTTCCTCTTCGCTGTTCTTATCGATCAATGAAGATGAAAAAAAGTTTACAGCTTTTTGAAACTGCTCACTCCGAGTCAATGCTTCGGTTGCCAGTTTGCGATCAGTGATATCCCGAACAATTGCCATAACTCTCTTGACATCATCTAGAATAATTGATTTAAGCCTCACCTCAACCCAAAAAACCTTTCCTTTGGCATGCTTGGCTTTCCATTCAAAGACTTGCTCTTTTCCCTTTGCAGCTCTTTTTAAGTAAACCGTAGCTGCTTTCATGCTATAAGCACTATCCTCAGCCATCAATAATCTGAGACCAGCAGCAACAACCTCTTCTGGTGTATATCCATAAACATTTTTGCAGCGATCATTTGCAAACAATATTTCTCCGGAACTGGCATGATGTATGAATACCACATCACTTATAGAATTATATATATGTTGATATTTGGACATAAATGGATAGCCGCTTTATGTAATATACTCGTATATACGCAAGAATAAAAATGAGAAAGACTTTGAATCATACACTCTTCCCAATAGTTTTACACAAAATTCCACAATGACCAAATCACTTATCCCATTCTGCCTTTTACTCTTTTTGATGTGCGTATCTTTTGACATATCAGCCCAAAAAAATTCTGGTTATCGGATTTTGAAGCGCACAGAAGCCGCCAAAAAACTAATGGATGAAGGAAGGTATGATGCTGCATACTCTTCATTTAGAGACATATTGAGCTTAGGCAAGGTTTTACCAACAAACCTATCCTATTATTTTGCCGAAACGCTCTATCACATTGGTCAATATCAGAATAGTCGAAATTTCTTAGACAAATACCTGAAAATCTCTGGCAAGGGTGGGGATTATTTTAATGAGGCTACAGAATTATCAAAGCTATTGGATGACGAATTTATTCGAATTTCTTCTTGTAAATTGTGTGATGCATCTGGGTATAGATTGATTGTATGCTCCTACTGCAATGGAGCAAAAACCGTAATTGAAACTTGTAACGTCTGTCACGGAACTGGTCTCGTCACCTGTAAGAAGTGTGGTGGAGAAGGCGTACTGATAGTTGTAGATGTATTTGGCGAAAAAAAATACCAGACCTGTGATAAATGTGATGGCAAAGGCTATCATGTATGCGAAACTTGCCTGGGCACCAAGATAATCAAACGGACCTGTCCGGTATGCTTAGGGTCGGGATTTGAGAAAAGCGAAATCATCTGTGACCACCAAGAACTCAACTAACGACAATAATCCTTTATAATATCTACAGCTTCTTTTGACCCAAGTGATTGGGCAATTTTAAAGTCATTGCATGCCAAACTCTTTTGGCGCATCACCAATCGCAAGGATCCACGGGCTATATAGAATTCGGATGTACTCTCATTGATGCTTATTGCTGCATTGTAATCACTCAACGCTTCTTTTAGATTGCCCAATTTTTGATTTGTTTTCCCCTTTTGCAAATACCCAATTGCATTGCTCTGATCCTTATCCATTGCTATTTCGTAATGAAACAGCGCACTTTCAAAGTCATCGATTCTGTAGAAATAGCCTCCAAGACTAAGGTGAGCATCAACATTCTCTGCATCTTTGCTGATCATGAAATTATAATCTTGCAAGGCACTTTTGTCGTTCCCTAGTTCTTCATATGCTCTCCCGCGCTTATAAATGATCGCAAGGTCATTTGGTCGAGCTTCCAGGTAGTCATTGTATGCATCTATGGCTTCCTGATATTGCTGACTATTAAAAAACTGATCTCCCTCCTTGGATCGTTGATCGCTACACCCAAACCCAATCAGAACTATCAATAAAAGAGTTGCTATTTTATTCATTACAATACTTTATATAAGAAATGGCAACGGAAGCCCATTGCCATTTTGTTTTCATGCTGCAAAGCTAAGGAATATATCTCGGTATAATAAAATCCTCTTTTCTAATTTTATGAGTAGTCTTTGATCAATTCAATTTTGACATGATCCCAATCCGTAGGAACTGGATCGCCAGTTGAAAATAGCTCTATCAATTTATCAACCAGCGCTTCTTTATATCCGAACTTCGATACTACGTCCTTACAAAAATCAACTTCGTTGTCATCAACTACACCATCTGCATAAACCATTTGAAGTAAATCGAACAACTGATCCATCTTTTCTTCATCTCGTTCTGGAACATATAATACTTGTTCTTTATCGTTCTCTATAATCTTTGTTATTTGACGTTCTTTCAATCCGTATTTTTCTCCCAAGCGATAGATCAAAGCACGTTCGTCTTTATGTAGATGCCCATCAACATTTGCTAAGGCAACCAAGTTTCTTAGGTGTTTTTTCTTATATGATAAATACTGATGCTCAAAAAAACCTATCATAGTAGTAATATTTAGGACTGATTCCAAAGTCGCTGTGTCAAAGCGATCACTTCATCTAAGTCATTCTTTTTTAACTCCAACCTTTCTGCAATATTGAGACAAAGCTGGTACTCCTTATCGCCTATCTCACCATCCAGCATAGACATAAATACGATATCCGCCAATTGTTCTTCTCTATCTTCTTCATCCTCAGGAACTATGAATTCAAGTTTGTCAGCATTTGCAATAATTTCAGAAACCTCAGCTCTTGGCAATCCAAACTCCTCAGCTCTTTCCTCTAAAAATCCCTTCTCCTCATCATCTAAGAATCCGTCTGCTACTGATACTGCTACCAGATTTTTAAAATGTTCCAAATTAACTTCTCTACTGCTCATAATCCGTACTTTATGCAACCAAAATTACTCATTTTATTTTAAACTTATTTTTCCAGCAATTCTTCTTTCAAAACACGTCTTAGTATTTTCCCCACATTTGATTTAGGCAATTCAGCTCTAAACTCAATGTGTTTGGGCTTTTTATACCCTGTTAGATTTTCTTCACAGTAGCTTCTGACTTCATCCTCAGTAAGGCTATCATCAGATTTGACAATATACGCTTTGACAGCCTCTGTGGACTTCTTATCTGGAACGCCTATAACAGCTACTTCCAATACTTTTTCATGATCTGCCAACACATTTTCCACTTCATTTGGATATACATTGAAGCCCGACACACAAATCATGTCTTTCTTGCGATCAACGATTTTAAAAAAGCCATCTTCGTCCATCAATCCTATATCCCCTGTCTTAAACCATCCACCATCGAAAAATACTCCAGCATTATCTTGCTTCCAATATCCACTCATCACCTGTGGCCCTCTGGCACATATCTCTCCCACTTCTCCTTGAGCAAGTTGCTTCCCTTCTTCATCAAAAATAGCCACTTCCGTACTTGGAGTTGGCAGACCGATAGTACCTATCTTCTCTGTACCATCTAGTGGGTTACAACACAAAACTGGGGAGGTTTCACTTAACCCATACCCTTCGCATAAAGTTGTTTTTGTTACTTCTTTCCATTTATTAGCCACAAAATCTTGTACGGCCATACCACCTCCGACTGTCACTTTTAAAGAAGAAAAATCTACATCCTTGAATTCTGGGTTATTCAGTAATCCATTAAATAGGGTATTCACCCCTGTCATGATTGTAAATCGGTGTTTTTTTAATTCTTTAACAAACCCTTTCATATCTCTGGGGTTGGTAATTAGGATATTCTTGGCTCCAACATCAAACATGAAAATACCATTGACAGTCAGAGCAAAGATATGGTAGAGTGGTATTGCGGTAATCATTGTCTCATTGTCAGTCAGCAAAGGTGAAAACCAATGTGTGATTTGAGCGGTATGACTTATGATATTATTGTGAGACAATTGTGCTCCCTTCGACACACCCGTTGTACCACCAGTATATTGCAGAAAAGCAATATCTTCACCCTTTACGTCTGGCCTCGTATATGTCAGATTCTTGCCTTTTGACAATACATCATTGAATTTGGTAGCCATTGGCAGATTATATGTCGGCACCATTTTCTTCACGTGCTTGACCACCAAGTTGACCAAAGACCCTTTAAATCCGCCTAGCAAATCTCCAAGCTTGGTGACAATCACATGTTCTATCTTGGTTTTGTGAAGTATCGACTCCAAGCTATGGGCAAAATTGGCTATGATTACAATGGCTCGCACATCTGCATCATTGAACTGATGCTCCATCTCACGGGCTGTGTATAGCGGGTTGGTATTTACCACAACCAGCCCCGCCTTCAATGCCCCAATCAGTGCTATTGGATATTGTAACATATTGGGCATTTGCAATGCGATGCGATCGCCCTGGGCTAGCTTACATTCTTCTTGTAAGTATGCGGCAAATGCCGTGGATAAGTGATCTATCTCCTCGAATGTTAGCGACTTACCCATATTCTCAAAAGCTTCTGCTTTCCCATGGGTTTCGCAAGCGACCTTAAATAAATCAAGTAGTGATTCGTGCTTATTCTTTTCTATTTGAGCAGGAATGCCTTTTGGGTATTTATTTACCCACAAAAAGTTTGACATAAATTATCTGATTATCATTTATACCAAATATTGCGAAAATTGTGTAGAATGTTAAATCATATCACTCAAAAAAATACATTGCACAAAAAAAAGGGGCGTGAAGCCCCTCTTTTTAATAATGTCAATTATGTCTAGTTCAATCCATTTCTGAATAAAAACTCCTCATAGGCCTCATCGTAACTCTCTACACCAGGTGCCAATCTCTTGGCTTCTTCATAGTAGTATAGCGCATCAAGTAATAATCTGTTTTCCTCATAAAATCCAGCTAAGATGTAGTTATTTAAAGCGGTGGTTTTATCAACTTCGCCCATCAACTCTGTAAGGTTGTTTTGTACTAGCTCAGCCTTATCTGCTGGAAGTCGCTTAATTGCTACTTCTTCAGACTTCATATCATCTTCACCTTTTACGCCAACTGTCACTAGCAATGCTGCCTCATTTTTTAGTTTTTCGTCTTTCAAATCAAGCTTGTAATTAGCGTCAGTTGTTTCTGTTTTGAGCAATTCATCTCCAAACATATTGACAACAGTTACCTCATATGTCTTTTGCCCTTCAAGTGCCCCCCATTCTATCAAAGCATCATCATTGAATACTTCGACAGAGTTTGGCATATAAATATTGATCCCAGCATTTACAGCAGCTCTATGTACAGCCCCTGTAGCACTCAATCTGTTTTTCTTGCCTTCAGCAGACATTTTGCTTAGCACAAAATCAGCATATTTACTTGCAACGCTGGAGCCTCCAGTGTTGATTTTTGATGCCAATTCATTCACTTTGTGATTTCCAGCAGATTTCAATTCTAATGTTTTACCTGAACTATGCACCAATCCCAAATATGCGTTGTCAGAAATTTTAAGCTCATCTCCTTCTTTCAGAGAAGCCCCAGTTTTAAGTGGCTTCCAATCTTCACCAGACTTGACCTCATTGGATCCTTTGTTGGCCAATACCTTAAATGTATAACCTTGCCCAAGTACTGTAGTGCCAACTAGTAGTAAAGAGAGTGTTAATGTTGATACTAATGCTTTCATAGCTTTTTTGTTGTTGTTTTAATTTGTAAATCCCTGTGTTTGTTACCTTTATCCAGTTTTCATTCCTAAGGTAAGCAGTTTTTTCATATTTTTTTTGCTGAACACGTTTTTTATCACGCCATAGTATATTTCTAGCAGGTCACCTACCAAAGCTATGCCAAAAAATGCGATGGCCAATTCCATTTTGAAATTGTATGAACTGAAGACATAAATCACAAGTAGTGTAAGGGCAATTATTTCAATAACCTGAATCAACTTGGTAATTCCATCATACCAGGCACCCATTTTGTGATATATTACAGAGAATAAATACACATTGATAAATAGCAATAATATACCAAGAACAGCCTCTGTAAACTCGCTAAACCCACCAATATAATCTTCATTAAGTATCATAGAGGTAATATTGGCATGAATCACTGGGCCATACATGTCGGGATTGGCTCTTCCAGCTATTTTAGTATTGAGGGGGGTGAAAAACTTATCCTCCCATGCAACACCACCAAGTTGCTCACCCATAAAGCCAAACAAGACTATCTTACCTTCAATCATCTCAGGAGCAAAGTCTTCGTCTATGACATGATTCCAATCCAATACTTGAAATCGAGTATATTTATCTTGTTGCTCTCGCATTTCAAAAGTTCCAGTAGCTTGATTATAGAAAAAAGGACGTAAAAATACATCTCCTCTGTAATTTACTAATTCAAAATCCTTCCCTCTTTCTAATAGTTTATCGATTTTAGTTGAATCAAATAATTGAGCCATCTTAGCACCGAAAGCTACATATGTACCCCCTCCATTAATGACGGTTCTTTGAGGTGGGAATTTTCTACAGGCTTTCACATCGTCTTGAAACTCAGCCTCAGTATCCAAATTGGCAATCGCTAAGTGAGTATTCTGGATAAACATAGAATCAGATTTATACAAAAAATCATAGACCTCCTCACCTTGAGCCACTTCAAATAAAGAGTCAGATTGATCCACTTTGGCTACCATAACTACCTCTGCTTGAGCATTCTCGAGTGCACTTGCCAGACTGTAACTTGCCAATGTATCTCCACCAAAACCCTTGAAAAAACTATCCATTCCAATTACTTTTGGCTTGTACTTATCTATGATTCTGACCTGCTCAGCTATACCAGAGCGAGTAAGGGGTCCAATATTAACTAAGATGATGTTGTCATCTATCGGTACAGTATCACGTAAGTTAGAGAAGACATGATCTGTAATTTCCATATCTTCTAGAGCTTCTCCTATTGCATCAAAACCTTCCAAATTGACAATTTCGAAAGTCTTTTGCAATCCAGCCATAAAGAATAAAACAAAAATAGTGGCGAATATGCTATCTAACCATATATTAACTTTTTTACCCTTTTCATCTTTCATTTGATATGATTTTGATTTGTAAATGCCTTCAAGTTAATAAAATTACCAAAACTCTATCAAGGATTACAATGTTAGTTATTGTCTTAGTATTTTAGCTCTGCGATGAACAAAAGAAAGAATAGACTTACTGTTGACGAATATGTACAGGGAATATTTGCTGGAGACATTGTCATACTTAGTCGTGCAATAACTCTGGTGGAAAGCAATCTGACAGAAGACAATAAACTTGCACAGCAAGTGATAGAACACATTTTGCCGAGAACAGGTAATAGCATCAGAGTCGGTATTACTGGAGTTCCTGGAGTTGGAAAAAGCACATTTATCGAAGCGATAGGCCAACAGATCACTGCGCAAAATAAGAAGTTGGCAGTCTTGGCGATAGACCCAAGTAGTCAGCGTACCAGCGGAAGCATCATGGGAGACAAAACACGCATGGACACGCTATCCAATGATCCACTCGCTTATATCCGCCCATCAGCATCGGGTGACACGCTCGGTGGTGTCGCCAATAAAACGCGTGAGGCAATGCTCTTGTGTGAAGCTGCAGGTTTTGAAGTGATTTTTATTGAGACTGTTGGTGTCGGGCAATCTGAGACAGCAGTCAAAGGCATGGTCGATTTTTTTCTTTTACTCATGCTTGCCGGTGCAGGAGATGAGCTGCAAGGAATCAAAAAAGGCATCATGGAGATGGCAGATGGCATTGCGATAACAAAAGCCGATCAAGACAATATCAAAGCCTCCAAAAATGCACGAATGGAATACCAAAATGCATTGCATCTTTTTCCTCCAGCTGCTTCGGGATGGATTCCTAAAGTACTTACTTGTTCAGCCTTAGATCAATCCGGTCTTTCTGAAGTTTGGCAAATGATCAAAGAGCATCATGCCCATTTGCAAGAGAAATCATTATTTGAGTCATTCCGAAAATCGCAAAATGTGGATTGGATGCATCAAATCATCGAAGAAAAACTGAAACGCTGTTTTTACAACAATGAAATCGTTAAAGCTAGCATCGATCAGCTTAAAACGAAAGTTGAGAATGCCAACATATCCCCGACCGTGGCTGCAAATGAGTTATTGAAAGATTTCTTCTCATCAAAATAACAAGAACCTGTCTATAAAGACCACACAACCTCGGAGGGTGTACTTTATAGACAGCATCTAACTAATCCCAGCACCAGATGCCACCATCTCATTGGGTTGAATCAATCTCAGGCTGCCGTCCTTGTCCTCTGCCATCAATACCATCCCTTGTGATTCAATACCCATCATCTTGCGGGGCTTTAAATTGATCAATAAACAAACTTGCTGCCCAATCACATCTTCAGGTTGATAATACTCAGCGATACCGCTCAGAACTGTTCGCTCATCCAGCCCCGTATCAATAGTGAGTTTGAGTAATTTTTTAGACTTCTTTAGTTTCTCCGCTGCTATGACCGTCCCTACCCTCATGTCCATTTTCATAAAGTCGTCAAACTCAATTTCTGCTTTGGCAGGAGCTACTGATTGGTTTTCCATTTCATTCTGTTTTTTTGTATCAGCCAGTTTTTGAACCTGAGCAGCTACTACCTCATCCTCTATTTTTTCAAATAGTAAGGAAGGTTCTGTCATCTGATGATCCTCTCCAAGTAAATCGATTCCGCCAGCATTGTTCCAAGATGACTCATCAATATTGAGCATCTGTTGTAGCTTCTCCATACTAAATGGTAAGAATGGCTTACCTAATACCGAGAGATTAGCTGCCAGTTGCAGACTCACATTCAATATAGTAGCTACCCTTTCTGGAGATTCCTTCATGAGCTTCCAAGGCTCTGTATCTGCTAGGTATTTATTTCCAACCCTCGCCAAATCCATTAGATATGACAATGCCTCTCTGAATCGGTATTTTTCAACTGATTCAGCAATCTTGTCAGGATAAATTCTCAGCTTCTCAATGACTTCTTTATCGATATCAAATAATTCTCCTCGACTTGGCACTTTGCTATCGTAGTACTTCTTGGTGAGTACCAGTGCGCGATTGATAAAATTCCCTAGTACGGCAACAAGTTCATTGTTGTTCCTTGCTTGAAAATCCTTCCATGTAAAATCATTGTCCTTGGTTTCGGGAGCGCCTGCACAAAGTGCATATCTCAAGACATCCTCCTTGCCTGGGAATTCTTGTAAGTATTCATGGAGCCATACTGCCCAATTTCTAGAGGTGGAAATCTTGTCTCCTTCCAAATTCAAAAATTCATTGGCAGGAACATTATCCGGTAGTATATAGCTCCCATCTGCTTTGAGCATAGACGGGAAAATAATGCAGTGGAAAACAATATTATCCTTACCAATGAAATGAACCAATTTGGTATTTTCATCTTTCCAGTAGTCCTCCCAATTTTTTCCATTTGACTGTGCCCATTCCTTGGTCGCGGAAATGTATCCAATGGGTGCGTCAAACCAAACATAAAGCACCTTTCCTTCAGCATCCTTCAAAGGTACAGGTACACCCCAATCCAAATCTCTCGTGACTGCTCTTGGATGAAGTCCTTGGTCTATCCATGATTTACATTGTCCATACACATTGGATTTCCAGTCCTTTTGGTGACCATCCACTATCCACTCCTTGAGCCAAGGTTCATACTTATCCAATGGTAAATACCAATGTTTGGTCAATTTCTTGATAGGCGTTTCTCCTGTCAAAGCTGATCTTGGATCTTTTAATTCTGAGGGGCTCAGTGAAGAACCGCAAGATTCGCANTGATCACCATATGCATGATCAAAGGCACAGTTTGGACATGTGCCTATAATATATCTATCTGCTAAAAATTGTTCATTTTTTTCATCATAGAATTGTTCAGTCTCCTTTTCTTCAAATTCTCCCTTTTCATACAGTTTGGTAAAGAACTCTGATGCCGTTTCATGATGCACTTTGGAAGATGTTCTGGAATAGATGTCAAAGCTGACTCCAAAATCTTCGAATGACTTTTTTATTATACCGTGGTACTTATCAACCACTTCCTGAGGAGTGACTCCCTCCTTTTTGGCACGAATTGTAATCGGCACACCATGCTCATCAGACCCACAAACAAAGACCACATCTTTGCCATTGCTCCGAAGGTATCTCACATAAATATCTGCAGGTACATATACACCTGCCAAATGACCAATATGAACAGGGCCATTGGCGTAAGGTAGTGCTGCGGTAACGGTATGTTTCTTTTCTGACATATTCAATCAACAACCTCGGGGCATGGCCACAAAGTATGAGTTAGCTATAGTTTTATTTAGTCGAAGCAAGCTTCGTAGAAGGAGACCCGCTGACGAGTTCAAATTCTCAAATCCTTGCAAAGATAGAAGAATAACGAATGTGCGACCAATGGACTCAGTGATAAATTTTAACGAGGTTGATTTAGATAAAAAAACACCTCAGATAAAATATAGCTGAGGTGTTTAAGAAGCTTTCACAACAAGGGGCTTTAGTTTTTATGATTGTCCGCAATCATTACTAATGCCCGTTATTTAGATTCCGTCATTCCTGCGAATGCAGGAATCTATAAGTCACAGAAAAGAAAATTATGTGACATTACGGACAATCATATTAGTTTTTATTCTGGTCTTCCAGCCAAAGTAAAAAAGAATAATTGAGCGCGGTTTTTCGATAGCGCTTCAATCTTCCAGATGCGCCACCATGACCCGCTTCCATATTTGTATCCATCAAGAGATAATTGTCATCAGTTTTCTTATCTCTCAACTTCGCTACCCATTTGGCTGGCTCCCAATATTGTACTTGTGAATCAAAAAACCCTGTTGTGACCAGCATATTGGGATAGTTTTGTTCTTTGACTTGATCGTACGGAGAATAGGACAACATGTACTCATATGATTCCAATTCCTTTGGATTTCCCCATTCTTTGAATTCATTGGTTGTCAGTGGGATTGTTTCGTCCATCATGGTGGAAACAACATCTACAAAAGGTACAGCAGCTACTACACCATTGTATAATTCTGGAGCCATATTCACCACTGCTCCCATGAGTAATCCACCAGCACTCCCACCCATGGCGTATAAATGCTCATTAGAAGTATAGTTATTATCTATCAAATATTTAGAACAATCAACGAAGTCATTGAATGTATTTTTCTTCTTAAACATCTTTCCATCTTCGTACCACTTCCTACCCATTTCTTGCCCGCCTCGTATATGAGCGATGGCATACGCAAATCCCCTATCTAATAAACTCAATCGACTTGAACTAAACCAAGGGTCTGTAGAAGAGCCATATGATCCGTATGAATAAAGTAGCAATGGTTTCTTTCCATTTTTTTCAAATCCATTCTTATACACCACTGTAACAGGGACTTTTGCACCATCTCTTGCTTGCACAAAGAATCTTTCGGTGGTATAATCCGCGGGATTGTGTCCCCCAACTACTTCACTTTGCTTTTTCAGTTCTTGCTCACGTGAATTCATATTATAGTCATATATCGAATTTGGCGTGGTCAGTGAGGAATACCCATAGCGCAATGTTTCGGTATTGAATTCTGGATTGGTAGATGAATAAACAACATATGCTGGTTCATCAAATTTGAGGTAATGCTCCTCTTTGGTTGACTGATTGATAATTTTCAAATGTGTCAACGCATCTGACCTCTCCTGAATTACCAAGTGGTTTTTGAACACTTCAATGGAATTCAGCAATACATTTTCTCTATGTGGGATTACTTCTTCCCAATTTTCTTTGGAAGTATTCTTTGCGCCTACTTCCATCAGTTTGAAATTGATTGCGTCTAGGTTGGTGCGTACATAAAACTTGTCTTCGAAATGTTCGATCGAATATTCATGATTGGCTTCTCTTGGGATAAATTGTTTGAACTTACTATTGGGTTGATCAGCATCGAGGATATGATAGTCACTGATGGTCGTACTACTGTTCCAAATGATGACATACTTGCCTGATTTAGATTTATAAACACCTATATAAAATGAAGGGTTTTTCTCTTCATACATCAATGCATCTTCATCTGTACCTAGTTGATGTTTCCAGATTTTCTCAGAAAGTAGTGACACTTCATTTTTAGTGGTATAGAAATAGGTCAAGTTATCATTCGCCCAGGCACCACTTCCTGATGTGTTGCTCAGTTTGTCCTCCAAGATTTCGCCAGTTTCTAAATTTTTGAAGTTGATGGTATATATTCTTCTACTGAGGGTGTCCACGCCATACGCCAATGTCTTGTTATCAGGACTTACCTGTAGCCCTGAGACAGAAAAATAGCTAAACCCTTCAGCCATTTCATTTACATTGAGTAACACTTGTTCTTCATTGTCCAATGTCTTGATCTTTCTGCAATAAATAGGATAGTCCTTCCCCTCTTCATATCTGGTATAATACCAGTATCCATTCTTGAAATATGGAACAGATTCGTCTGTTTGTTTGATCCGAGATACGATTTCGTTATACAAGACTTTCTGCATAGAATCAGTTGATTGCAAAATACTCGTTTTGTATTCATTTTCAGCAGTAAGGTAATCCAGCACTTTTTGTGTTTGCGCATCAGAAGAATCTGCATTTTTCTGTTCATCAGTAAGTCGCATCCAGAAATAAGGGTCTCGTCTGGTATCTCCATGAACTTCCAAAAGTGAGTCCTTCTTTTCTGCAATTGGTGTAGATACTTGTTGTTCACTGTCTGTTTCCGGAGCATTGCAGCTTAAAATGAGTGCTGCACACCCGACAAACCATTTGAGTTGATTAGTCATCGTAGTTGGTTGGTTGGTAGTTGACTACAAAGTAGGAAATATTCAAGAAAATAGAGATAAGATTCCAATAAAATTATGCGGACTATTTATAAACCTGTATTCAATTCTAAAAATATTCGCTAAACCAAAATGGTTGTCACTACGAGACCGGAGTATTAAAAAAACCAGCGCAGGTGAATGACAGTATATCTATCATTACACACTTATAGGAATCATTCCGTTAGGAATCTTTACCACGATGAAAGAAACAGCAGTCTATTGTTGTGGTAAAGATTTCTTCCTGCTTTTGTCGGCAGACAGGCGTTTCACCTGTCTGCCGACAGGCAGGCTCCGAAATGACTTCGCAGTGAAGACCACAAGCACCGTTGAGAGATCTGTTCTAAACCAGTGTAGAGTAGTGGACATCAATCTGTCAATGGTCGTTTTTCACATAAGCATTGGGGCTGGAAAAACTGTGGTAGTTTCTTTAACCAAGAGATTGCCACAGTTCCCTCTTGCGATCCCTTACAGAGCTTCGCAATGACACTTTCTAATAAGATTATAATCTAAATCAGATTATAAAT
>JGI24005J15628_10000625_pt1 | contig 20102 bp, 49 predicted proteins | sample LinPmetageLP40_FD_15628 | JGI IMG/M metagenome (IMG submission 15628)
CAAATGCTACTGGAAACTTTATATCTAATGTAATTACAGCTCCATCTTCAACATCTAAAATGGGTGCTATTATTACTTATCAAGATCAAGTAGGAACAAATACATTAAACACAGATATAGTTTTACAAGTATCAGCAGACAATGGCAGTAATTTTGCTACTGCTACAATGACAGCTTTACCAGATTTTTCTACTGGTATTAAAATGGCTAAAGTAAATGATCTAGCTGTTACTGCTGGAACACAATTAAAATATAAAATAAGTTTTGCTAATCAATCTGGTTCTAAAGAAGCTAGAATAAGAGGCGTTAGCTTACAATACTAATGGCTAGAAAAAAAATAACACCAAAAGAGTTTAGCGAAATTGCTAATGGTGTTAGACTTTCATCACATGAAAAACTTTGTGCTGAAAGAATGAATAACATTTTAAAATCTATAGAAAGACTTGAAAAAAAAGTAGAACAATTAAGCGATCATGTTTCAACTGGAAAAGGAATAGTTAAAGTTCTTGTTATTCTAGGTAGTTTATTTATAGGAATTTTAGGCTATTTTAATTTTAAATGAAATTTATATTGGTAGTATGGGTTTGTACCTTTACTAGCGATCAATGTGGTCCACCAGTACAAAGCCCTACATTATATAACTCATGGAATGAGTGCGTTGTTGAAGCTTACAATTATAGTACTAATTTTCTTGCACAACAGAAAACAGAAGATGTTAATGAATTTAAATTAGCAACTAAATTTGCGTGTAAGGAAATAGAAAATGTTTAAAGGTCATAGAATAATAGTTATAGGGGATGCTCATGATAGTCCTCATATAAAACAAGATCGTTTTAAATGGATAGGTAAATATATTAAATCTGTTAAACCAGATTATATTATACAAATAGGTGACTGGGCATCTTTTGATAGTCTAAGTTTTTTTCAAAAAAATAGTACACAAGCAGGTAAGCTTAAAGATGCTTACATGATGGATATAGAATCAATGCGTAATTCTATAGATTTATTAGACAAACATATTGATAATGATTTAATACCTAGACACGTTACATTCGGTAATCACGAAGAACGAGTTTATAGGTTTGAAGAAAATATTCCAGAGATAGCAGGTATGATGAAGAAAGAGCTGCATGATTCTTTTGATACTCGTAAATGGAAACGATCTAGATATGGTGCTTTTAAAAATATAGGTGGTGTATCATTTACTCATTGTCCATTAAACATAATGGGTAAAGAGTATGGTGGTAAAAACTGTGAAGTACAGGTAGCTAATGATGCTACTAATGATATTGTATTTGGACATACTCATAAATTTAGAGATTGGAAAGCTCCTAAAATTGGAGATAAAAATTATGTTAGAATAGTTAATGTAGGATGTGCGTTGCCACATGACCATGTAGAAGACTATGCTAAGATGAATTTAACTGGGTGGTCTTGGGGTATAGTTGAACTCGGTATCTGGGATAACCATATACAAGAGAGTCAATTTATATCTATGGATAGACTGGAGAAAACATATGATAACTGATGGTACAAATTTTGCTAAATATAATAATTTTAGTAGCAACGAGTTTAAATGTAAATGTTGTGGGAAATTAAAAATTTCCGAAATAGTTTTAGACTTTTGCCAGGCATGGCGTACTCATATCCAGGAAGGTGTTACAATTACTTCAGCTTACAGATGTGCAGAACATAACAGTAAAGTTAGTTCTACTGGAGATGATGGACCACACACTACAGGTTTTGCAGTAGACATTTCTACTTCACCACAATTACAATATAAATTAATTGACTTTGCTTTACACTATGATCCTAAACCTACAGGTCTAGGTATAGCAAGATCGTTTACTCATCTTGATTGGTTAACAGCAGATGTTGATCAGAAGTATGTAGTAAGACCTAACGTATGGAAATATTAATATGTGGTTGAGTGCAATAAAACTTGCAATGAATGCTGGTTCTCATGTATATAAAAAAAGACAGCAAACAAAAATGTTAATGGCTGATGCACAAATGCGTCATGCTGAAAAGATGAGCAGTGGTGAACTTGAATATAAAGCGAAAATTATTGAGAGCAATGATAATGGTTGGAAAGACGAATTTGTATTGGTGCTTGTATCTTTGCCTATGCTTTTATTGGGTTGGTCTGTTTTTTCTGACGATCCAGAGATTCGTAATAAATTAGATTTATTTTTTGAGTATTTTAAAAACCTTCCATATTGGTATCAAGCAATTTTTATAGGTGTCGTTAGTGCTATCTATGGTCTTAAAGGTGCTGACATTATGAGGAAGAAATGAAAATTTCTGATAATACTTCGGTATCAATGCCAGTTAAAAATATGATTGGTATAGTTATAGCAGTTGCTATGGGTGTATTTGCATATACAGAAGTTACAGCAAGACTTACATCATTAGAAACTTCTAGAGAATTATTTGAAAATGATTTGCTTAAAAAATCTGAGCAAGTACCTACTGACCAGGAGCAGCATTTTTTATTAGAAGATCTTTATAAGACTGTAGAGAAACTACAATCAACTCAAGAAATGAATATGACTAATAAAGTCAATATAGAATTTTTAAAATCACAACTTGAAAAAGCGTTAGGTGATATTGAACACTTAAAAGATAAGGTTAGAGCAAATGGAAAATCTTACTGAGGTAGTTATAGCTTTACTTATGATTGTTAATGGAGAAATCAAAGAACATAGAATCCAAGATACTATGTCTGATTGTTTAAAAGGTAAACGTATAGCTACTAGAGAAATTAATAATAATGTTGAATATCAATGTATTAAATCTAAAGCTGAAACAGAAATTTATATGGGATCTAAATCTATTAAGAAACTTATATTAGAATAGTATGTGGTGTGTAATCTGGAAACAGAAAGATCTATATCAGATGTTTACAAATGTAATATTTGATTCTGAAAAGAAAGCTACTGAATTTAAGAATCAACAGAAGTCTATGCGAAAAGCTCATGATTGTAGAGCTGTACCCTATATGTACGATTACTTTAGTGGAATGAGTAATTTAAACCATTTAAATAGCTCTGAGAAGCCACAGGATAGCTAAACAGACTACATTCGGTATCAGTGGGTACATTAATAATGAAAGCTCTATACGTAGCTCTATGACAGTTTATTGCCTGTTTCAATAAAGTGTTCTGATTCTAGCTCAGCCAAAGCTCCACGCATTAAATCTATAGCAAATTTCTTATTATTATAGTTGGATGCTATCTGCATTACATTAGATACCAAAGCAACTTGAGCTGCATCTATATTATTACCCTTAAGTAAATCAATTGTTACAGTATCAGCAATATTATCAAAGAGATCTATTACTTCTTTGTTAGATACTTGCCTTGCTTTAAATATATCTTTTAAGCATATTATTGTTTTCATAGGTAAATGTTATTATGAAATTCGGAAGCTCACACCTCACATAAAAAAAAGTAAACACCAAGTAGAGTAAACCATGACAGGTGTATATTACTATTTAACCTTACTGGACTACTTGATGCTTACTAATTATCAAAGCATTGGATTTTTTTACTTAGGTAATCACCCTAAGACTGGACTATTTAAACACCTCCAGTTCTCTATTTAATCAATGATTGGTGTTCCAATAACTTCTATCTTTCTATAGAAAAGAATTTTGTATCTGTAGGCGTACTCAATTCAAAATATTCATACGCCCACAGTTCACAACAGATGTAGTTACATACTACGTGTTAATTATTAAAAGGTAAATTAACTTAACCTATTAAAACTGGTCATCAAAATCATCTGATGGTTTAGACGGCTGTGCTGTCTTTGTACCAGATGGTTTGTCGCCAACCATTCTAATGCTTCCTGTAAATCGAGGTACTACAACCTCAGTTACAATTCTGTTTTGATCGTTAGAATCTTTAAACTGTCTAGTTTCTAATTCACCTTCGACATATAATAAAGTTCCACTCTTAGCATATTTTTGCATAGTTTCTGCAAGTCTTGGATCCCATACAACAATCTTATGCCATACAGTATTTTCTTTCCATTCACCATCTTTAGTCTTGTACTTTTTATTAGTAGCTAAAGACAGGTTAGCAAAAGACTCACCTTTTTTAGTTTGTTTTATTTCTGGGTCTGCTCCCAGTCTTCCTATCAACATTACTTTGTTTATCATTGTTTAACTCCTTTGTATTGATTACAGTTATGTTAGTTGGTTTAGCATCAAACTTAGCTTTCATTTCTTGTACATATTTGTTGTTATCAAACAAACCAAGAAACACATCAGCACTGATACCAAGATGACTAAAACCTTTGGTCATAGCATCTGTCATTGCTTTCTTTGGTGCTTCATCATCTAGTCCACCATTCTTTTTGTACAATGCTTGTACTGAAGATACTGGACCAAACTGATTCCATTCTAAGCTAGGTTCTTTTCTGTATCTTATTGATACTTCTGCAAATACATTTTTATCTGTATAAGTATAATCTACATTATAAGCCCAACCCAAACCTACTGGACCAAACATACCAGTCATAACTTGTATCTGATACATTGGATCTATAGTAGTTAGTTCTTTACCACCAAACTTTGTAAATGCTTTTGTGTATTTAGGATTAGTATTTTTTACTTGATCCCATATCCAAAAGTTTTCTTCTTTTCCTGTTCTCATTATATACCTTTCTGTGTGTATTGATTATTAATATGAGTCTTACTTACTACATAAACATATGCAGAACGCTTACTAGCATTCTTACGTTTATCTTTTCTTTCTATCTTATCTTGTTTATATAGTTCAGTTACTCTTGGTCTTACAGTAAATGAAGACAACCCTAATAGGTCAGCCACCTCATCTGCTGTTGCTCCAAAGTTACCTTTGTTTGCGATAACATTGAATACTTTAGCTCTTATAGTATCAGCACCTTCTTTTAATAGTTCGGCAGCTTCTACTGATGTATCAACTTTCTGACTGCCTGGTGAGTAAGGGTATGATTTCTCTACCATTGTTATGCTCCTTTATATCTTCGTTGAAGTTATTGAAATCAACAAAATCTGGTGGTGGTGTTTTGGTTTGTACTAAATGCCAAAACAATATTTCAACAGATTCTAATTGTTTTTGAAATGCTTTATCTGGAAGTACTTCAGCTAGTCCCCATTTCATATTACCAAAGAACATAGATAAATACATTTTGTCTGCACCATATATCATTAGGTAATGTTGTATTTGTGCTTTGTATTTTTCTGCTGTTTTAAGTTCATTACTGAATGCGTTGGTGTGTTTACATTCTAGTAATGCTTTTTTTTCTTTGAGTACACCATCTATATTACAATACATAAATGGATATTTTTTAGATTTGATAAACACTTGTTCACCTACAACTTTAATACCTGTTTGTTTTTCAAACCAACGTATGTTAAAGTCTTCGGTATGTACTCCCATTTGTACTGGTAAAACATTTGAGAGATCATCTGATTCTTTCTCTCCAATTTTTTCTAGATACAAATCGTGCCAGTTACCATTGTAAAGTCTGGTGGCATCTGATCCACCAATACCTGTCTTACGATCAAAGTCTTTGTTCATTTATTCTTCCTTTCAATGTCTTCTATCATGTTGTGTATTTCGGTATAAATCCATTTAAGTTCTTGTATACCTAACAATGCTGCAATTTCTGTAATAGCATTCATTCTTTTTTGTTGTAACATTCTATTTTTATTTCTATCTATTAACTCAAAGTGTTCTTCTTTTTGTTCAGCCATTATCTATTCCTATATATATTTCGGAAGCTTAAACCTACACGAGTTGCACCCTTTCGTTTTATGTCTTCCCATTTCTTTTTTTCTTGTTGATTGTGTTTTCTTCTAAGACTATCTAATTGTTTTAAGATCTTTTGATTTATTTTACCTGCAAACAATTTGGTAGCAAAGTCTGTATATACTTTATCATCATACTCAATATTTTTATAGAATTTTAACAATGACATCCACCATGCTTGTTGTCTAACGTGATAAGGTGTGTAGTCTATTTCAACTTTCGGTTTCTGTTTTTTCATGTGTAGATGTCTTTCCTTGTTCTAAACTTTTAAGAGCTGTTTTAACTTTATCTGAATCTGTATCAAATTCTTCAAACATAGATTTCATCTTAGTTAAATAATGTACAGCGTCTAACAGTTCTTCGATTGTTTCATCTACCCATTCGGACATAGGTCTTTTGTTATTAGACATAGTCTTACCAAACTTTTCCATACCTTGTATATGTCTATCAAGAATTTTCTTGACTACGATATTTACAATAGGATCGTTTGTTATGTCACCAGGATTTAAGTCTGGATTAATTGTCATGTTTTACCTCTTTTATTTTTATTACAATTTCGGCATTTAGTGCTTCTGCCCAACAACAGAATAACCAGCCACTTGGTTTTCTTATACCACACTCCCATTTTGATACAAGTCCCTTAGCTACTCCTAATATTTCATCCATTTCTAATTGTGATATACCCATATTTTTTCTTATCTTAACAAATTGGGGTATCACTTGATTATGAAATTGTTCACCTAGTGCCTTATTTGTCATAATTACTAGGTATATGTATATTTCGGTAGCTGTCAACCAGATATGGTAGTACTATCTACAACTGTATGTGGAAGAAAATAAGCTAATGGTTTCTTAGTATATTGAGCTATTCTATCTAGCTTTTCTATACTTACTTTATTAGTTGCTTTTTCATATTTTTGAATTTGTTGAAATGTACAACCAGCAGCTTTTGCTAATTCAGTTTGAGTCATAAGTCTATGACCAAAAGAATCAGTTCTAGCTTGTTTAATCATTTTACCTATAAAAAAATATAGTTCGCTATTTTCTGACATTATATATTACCTTTCCTTCTTGATGCTTCTAATGTTCTCCATATTTCTATTTTCATTTCTGCAGTTCTTCTTTTATTTTTTAATTGCAGAAGTTCAATATTAAAGTCATTAATTTTTTCAATTGAAGTTACATAACTTGCAGAAGCGTAATAACTTTCGGTAGCTTTAGATACAGCTACATCTGATTGAGTTACATAAGCTCCTTTGAAATGTTTAATCATATCTCGCTGATACTCTACCTCTGCCATAAGTTTAGCAAAGGTAGTATCTGTTTCAGCTAGATAATTGATCTCATTATCTATATTCATATTACTTACTTTCTAATTGTAGGAACTCTTTAGGTGCAGCTACTGGAACACCAGAAGCTTTAAATGTAGTACCTAAATGTTTCCATACATCTTTTATATCTCTACCAGAATATAAAACATTTTTAGCTTGTTCTTCAAGTAAATCTAAATCATGTTTTACTTTAAATTTAGGTAGTTTTTCTACTGACTTTTTAGTTTCTTGTTTACAAGCTTTAGACAATATAGTTGAAACATCATCATAATCTTTAATGCTTATCTCCATTGTGCCGTAATTACCTGCCCAACCTCTAATAGAAGCCCAAGACTGAAGTTTTTGTTCAAGCTCTATTTTTTTATTTGTTTGTGCTGCAAACAATTTAGACTCATAAGATTCTTTTTGCTCTTGAAACTTTTTAAGTTTTATACTTGCTTCTTTAAAAGCTTTGATTTGAGCTTTAAGACCTAATCTTTCAACAAACTTTGGATAGTTTTTATCAGTTTGTTTCTGAGTAGCAGCTTCTATTTCTGACTCAATGTTTTGTCTTCTGTTTCTAAACTTGTCATGTATAAGTGTATCAAGATAGTTTAGTTCATTACTTCTTATTGGTTTCATATTTACCTTTCTTTTTTGTTTTAGTTGTTTTAGTGGTAACAGTTTTTTGATTAGCAAAACTATTTACCCATTTAGTGTACTCTTTCTTTTCTTTAGGTGTCATTTCTTTACACCTAATCTTTCAAAGATATTTTCTTTTTTATCTTTAAAAACATTACCAGACTTTGATTCATCACTATATTCTGAATGTGTGTAATCAGCACTATCATCAAAGTCACCTGTTTCTGTATTAATGGTAAGTGTACCATTAACAGAATACTCACCTGCAAATGAATACCATTGATTCAATCTACCTTCATCAGCATAGATTAATGATTCAAAGTTATCATCATCAAAGTCTTCGTCTTCATCAAGATCTAAAGTTTTAGTCCAGTCTACTGTCACAGATTTATCTTCTGCATAGAATACTGGGCTATCAAATGATCCTTCATCATTACCACCAGAATATTCTATTTCTACTTTAGTAATACCTTGTGTGTGTAATGCTCTTAGTACGTCTTCAATTGTCTTGTCCGACATTTCTATAACCTTTCATTGTCCATTTGGTTGGCTTGATTAGAATTGCCCAATCGTAAAAACTTGGGATCCAACCCATGTCTTCTACGATATGTCTTTCTGCAATTAATCTGACAGGAACCATTTTACCATCAGAATTTTTTATTGATGTGCCAAACTTTTGTTCGGCAGCAAAACAACCTTCAGCGTGGTGTCGCAAAGCTCTATGACTCCAGTGTGCAATAATCTTTTTAGATTCGTCAAACCAGTCATGTATAGGTTGGTAGTCTTGTGTTTTACCACCCCATTTTTTAACTGATGATACCGAATGATAATAACAATTAGCCATTCATCTCCTTTGGTTTAAATTTTTGTTTTTTAATAATAGCAACAGATCCAACTAAATTGTCGCCAGGCAAACAAGCTCTTTTAGTTCTTTGTTGCCAAGCATACCAAGCTTTAGTTGCTCTTTTGTTTGGGTAGTTTAAGTTATTAAACTTACCTTCTTCGTCTATGTGCATTTCAAATGTACCTAATTCTTCGGTATAACCTTTTGTAATTTCAATTAATTCACATCCAATAAGTTTATACAAATCAGCAAATGTAGGTTTGTTTTTAAATACATGAATGTCTTCGTTGTCATTATCTTTCCATAGTATTACATTATACATTGTCATCCTTTTGTTCTGCTCTGTCTAAATAATCTACTACTAATAATCTAACTAAAGTAGATTTAAATAGATTATGTTTGTTACAATAAACATGTAGTCTGTCATAATTTTCTTTACCTAAAGATAATCCAAACATTCCCCATTTTTCAGTATTTTTATTTCTAGTTTTTTTTCTAGGTATATAATTTAACAATTCTTCTTCAGTCATTTTTTTCCTTTGTTATTGTTTGTTTAATAAATTTTACATAGTGATTACTAATATCTATAATTAAACCAGTGAAGTATAAACCCCAGCTTAATCCAGATAATATGGCTATTAAAATATATTTTAAAAATCCAAAAAACTTAGGTATTACCCCTTCTACATTTGTGCGTAGATTTTTTGCTTTTTCTTTGATAACGGACATCATATAGCTATACCTTTCATAGTTATTTCTTTCTTTCTGTTTAAAGCTATCTCATTTCTTGGGATAGCTATGTGCGTTGCTTAATCCCCACAGTGCAACGCAACTGTGTGTTTATCGTAGAACAAGGGAGCAGTAATGAACTGACTAATCTTCTACGCTAGGATTCTCTAATTCATACAATGCTACTAAATGCTTTAATCTTTCATTAAAGTTATAACATTTAATATCTTTAGTATTTTTATAAGCTAATGCTTCTTGCTCTAGAAAATATAGTTTTAATATATGTTGTAAATCAAATATCTCTTTAAAACTTATCTTCATGTTTAGATACTTTGTAGTCGTATCTTGCTTCTTCTGCATTTGATCTATGCTCCTCTATGTCGCCAGGTGAATCTACTCCTAGTCTAGTTATACCAGAAATAAATTCATCCATTTCAATTCTGCATTCTGCATAATCAAATTGCAACTTAGCTAGTTCATCTATTATATGTTGTTTGTATCTAGTCATCTGTCCTTTTGGTTATCTGGTAGTCCTGTTAACATTGTCATGACACCAGCAAAACTAATTAAGATCCCTAATACATAGTGATCAGAATGTATTGCTGTTATCATACCTAACATACCTAATATAAGTCCTGTAAGTGTCATCATGATTCTCATAAGTACTTCCATTAGTTATACCAGTTTTCTTTACGTTGTTCATTCTTAACAACTTTGTAAGGTAATTCAACCTTAGTAGGCATATGCTTTGCTACAGCAAATATCAAACCTAGAATGATTCTAATCGGCAACATGATTGCAATCCAAATCCATTTGGCAGCAACATTCATTAGCCAGTTTTGTAGTTTTATTAACATAGTATTCTCCTTTGTTTATTATTGTTAGAGTTTCGGCAGCAACGCCTAATGATTTTCAACGCCGAACGTTTTGAAAATAGGCTCTTAGCGAGAAAAAAAGCCCCATACCCAATGATGAGTACAGGGCTTAATTATCTAATTATTTCTGACCTAAAGCTTCTTTAAGTCTTGCAACATTATATTCTTTCATCTGTTTAGTTACATCTTTGGCAGCAGTTCTGCTTTGAGGCATAAACTTTTTACCAAATGTCACTTCATAACAGATATGAAACTCATTTAATATTGCTTCTGCTCTTTTGATATTAACTTCTTGAGCATCTCGTCTAAATATTAACTTATCAACATTTAGTTTAGTGATCTCATTGCCAACATCTTCTCTCATAGCATTCTTCATAAGATCTCTAGTTTTATCTAAAGATTTTATACATTGTTCATGATGTCTTTGGAATACACCAATAATACTATTAGCATTCCATTCAGCCAACATTGTCCAATCTTGATGATCTGCAAATGGTGAAATTACTGTATCGAAAAAAGTCTTAATACCAGACTTCATATCAACACAATCTAACACATCTTCCATATCACCTAGTCTGCTATCAGAATAGTCTTGTTGATTTAGTTCACTAGCCATCATATTTAACTCCTTTTGTTATATTATTAATTTCGCTATTCAGTTCATTAACTTTATCATAGTCACATTTCACTATAGCTTCTTCTTTTAACATTGATAATTCAAGCACTCTTTTCTTATCATGCTCATCAACTATCAACTCATAGTATTTAACGTACTCCATAGTAACCTTTCTGTTTATCGTTTATTATATACCAACAGTGCCTAACGCACGTGGTATCGCTAAGTAAACAAGGGGAGTACTCGCCACTCAATAGCTCGACACCCTTTAGGGTGTGGCGTTCATGTCCCTTGTGGACATTACGCCCTATTGAATGGATGAGGGGATTCCTTGTTATACTCCAGCGATTACGTGTGTAGAGGGGGACCCATAGCAATAATGAGCAACAGCGAATGGTAGCGAAGCTAATTGCGTATGGGGTTCTAAGCGTTGCCTTTGGCAACTCCATTACTTGCGACCAGGATCGTTACCCTTTAGGGACAAGACCGAAGGGCTTGGGTGCAAAGCACTAGAGCCTGTTAGTCGCCATACAACATCTAGTTATGTGAGTTTGATATATCACTAAAGGTCTGTTATTTGTCTTGACACAAGGAAAATTAATATCTACGTACCTATAAGGGTAGAATAAATAAGTGTTATGAAAGACGATCTTACAGAGAAACAACGAGCATTAGTAGATACTATCGTAGCTACTGGGTGTAGTATAACTGAAGCTGCTAAAACAGCAGGATATTCAACGAATGTTAGTAAAGATTCAGCGAGAGTAAGTGCTTCTCGCACACTACGTTTACCAAAGGTACAACAGTATATGCAACAACGTGTGGCACAAACTCTTGGACTTGGGGCAGTAAGTGCGAGTAGGAAGATGATCGAGCTATCCAGTGGAGCAAGGAGTGAATACGTTCAACTAGAAGCTAGTAGAGATATTCTCGATAGAGTAGGGTTGAGAGCACCAGATAAGGTGAGTCACAACATACAGGGGGATATTAAGATTAATATTGATTTAACGTGAGGCGTTGGTATGCACCCACTCCATGTAGACTCGCAGAGTCGGAGGGTGGGGGCAAAAATCATCAGCCATAGCTGACGAGGCGACTATCACGGACAACAGGGTTCAAAAAGGTACACATGGCAAAGCAAAAGTTTACACATTTTATACCACGAGATAAGCCTAAGAAAAGAAAGGGCGTTCATACAAAGAGTCTGAACAAATCAAAAAAACTACAACAGAAACAAACTAGGTACAAAGGGCAAGGGCGTTAGCATTGCTAAGTGCGTTTCAAAATTTTTTTTAGTTCTATAAGGTTCTTCCTTCCAACAAACAAAGGAGAGAACATGAATTACAAAGTAAACATATGGCAAGATGACACTCTCAAAAGAGAGATTGTATATTCAGCCGATAATGATATACAAGCAATACAGATGGCTAGTGCTGCAACACCAGATGGATGCAGATCAACATACGAACAAGTAATGGAGGATAAATGCCCTACGGAAAAGGAACCTATGGTTCAAAAAGAGGAAGACCTGCTGCAAAAAGCAAGTTAAGTTCAAAACAAAAAACATTACCAGATGCCTTGAAAAAAAAGATCATGGCTAAAATGAAAAAGAAAAAGTAATGGCGACAAAGAAAGAAAGAGAACATATGAGGTGGGTAGCTGAGCTTGGCTGCTATGTTTGCGAAAGACCAGCTAACCTACATCATATAAGACCCCCTGGAACTGGCATAGGAAGGCGTACAAGCCACTTCCACGTAATTCCCTTATGTCATGACCATCATCAAGGTAACTTCTCTATACACATGGCTAAGAAGGCATTTGAAGAAAAGTTTGGCAAAGAAGAAGAAATACTTAAGATAGTTTTAGAAAGGGTAGAAGAATTAAAATGTCGTTCCTCAATAATCTAAGTTTAAAAGATCGTAAACGATTACGAACTATTGTTAAGAAAGTACATTTAAAAAATTACCCAACACATATGATAACAGACTATGAAGCTGATAAACTTGTTGAAGCTTTTGGTGAAGAAACTATATACAATCTGTTAAAAGCAAATGTTGGTGTAAATGTCGATTAACTTTAAATACAAACCAGAAGGCGATACTCTTAAAAAGTTTATGAAGTCAGAAGACTTCTTTAGAGGACTTCGTGGTCCAGTAGGTTCTGGAAAATCGGTAGCGTGTTGTATTGAAATATTTAGACGAGCTTTATTACAAAAGAAGAATGCAACAGGTAAAAGAAAATCTAGATGGGCTGTGATTAGAAATACAAATCCACAGCTTAGAACTACAACAATCAAAACATGGTTAGATTGGTTTCCAGAAGAAACCTGGGGTAACTTCGCCTGGAGTGTTCCTTATACTCATAGAATCTTAGTTGGTGAACTTGATGTAGAAGTTATCTTCTTAGCTCTTGATAGACCAGAAGATGTTAAGAAATTACTATCATTAGAATTGACTGGCGTTTGGGTTAATGAAGCAAGAGAAATACCCAAATCAATTATAGATGCTTGTACTATGAGGGTAGGAAGATTTCCTAGTATGAGAGATGGTGGAGCTAGTTGGTATGGAGTTATAGCTGATACCAATGCACCAGAAGAAGATCACTGGTGGCCGATCATGGCAGCAGATGTACCTGTACCAGATCACATCTCTCGAGATGAAGCTTTAATGTTAATTAAACCAGACAACTGGAGTTTCTATACACAACCCCCTGCTTTGCTAGAAAACAAAGATAAGGATGGATTTATAAGTGCATATGAAGATAACATTAAATCAGAAAATAAAAAAAACCTAACCCCAAAATATTATAACAATATTATTAGAGGTAAAACAAAAGGATGGATAGATGTTTATGTTTTAAATAAACTAGGATCTATTGAAGAAGGTAAACCTGTGTATCACAGCTTCAAAGAAGAATTACACATAACAAAAAATAAAATAGATTTAATACCAGGACAACCAATATGGATTGGAGTTGACTTTGGATTAACTCCTGCTGCTGTCTTTGGTCAAAGAACTACAACAGGTAAATGGAATATTATTAATGAGCTTGTTTGTTTTGAGATGGGTGTAATTAGATTCTCAGAATTACTGAGAGGAGAACTTGCAAAATTATATAAAGGACATGAGATTATGATCTATGGAGATCCTGCTGGAGATTTTAGATCACAAACAGATGAAAGAACTCCATTTCAAATTATGAGAAACTGTGGATTAAAAGCTATACCTGCACCATCTAATGATGTTGCTTTAAGAATAGAAGCTGTTGATTCTACACTTTCAAGATTAGTAGATGGATCACCAGGATTTATTATGAGTACTGATTGTATCAATCTTAAAAAAGGTTTTAATGGTGGTTATCATTATAGAAGACTACAAGTATCTGGAGATAGATATGATGAGAAACCATTAAAGAATAGATACTCTCACGTTCATGATGCTTTACAATATTTAATGATGGGAGCTGGTGAAGGTAGAACAATGATGTCTGGTAAAATACAAACACAACCAACTGTTGCTAAGAAACAATGGGATGTATTTCAAAAGCCAGGTACAAGTAAAAGGAAAGTATGGGACATATTCAAAAGGAATGGTTAGTATATTTTTATGAAGCAGATGAATATCCTTATCCAGAATGGTTACAGTTTTTAAAAAAAGGTTTTAAACATTGTGGAGCTTTAAATTTTGATCCAGAAAAAAATTTATGGATTCATTTAGAATATACACACGCAGGAATAAAACATAGCTTAGTAAATCCAGAACAACTTGAAACTATGTTATTCTATTTGAAAGACTACAAAGTATTAAGATGTCCAGAAAAAGAACAATGGCAGCTCTTTAGAATAAAAGATATGACCTGCGTTTCTTTTATAATGCGTTTAATAGGATTCTATAAATGGTATATCTTAACTCCTTATCAACTTTATTGTGCGTTGATAAAAGCAGGATATAAGTCATTTAATGAAAAAAGTAAGGATCCAAATGTCAAAAATTGAAAAGAAACAAAAATCTGTACAAGAAATCATTGATGAAATGAGAGATCTTCATGAACAAGAAGATGATCTTTTAAGAGAAATGGAAGCTAATATGGGTTCGTTAACTTCTCAAGATTTACATGATATGGATGATGAGGAGTTATAATGGGTTCAATATTTAAACCAAGTCCACCACCAGCACCAAGAGCAGATCCTGCAATCGCAGAAGCTAGAGCAGCAGAAGAAAGACGAGCTGCTGAATTAAAAAAACAACAAGAAACTTATAGCAAGAAAGTTGCTAAAGGAGTTATTGGTTCTAGATCATTATTTGGTCAAGCAGGTGGTAGAGGTTTCTTTGGATAATGGTAGCAAAGGTATATCAGAATCCTAAAGGTGGACTGAATGCTAGAGGTAGAGCTTTCTTTAAACGTAAAGATGGATCTAACTTAAAAGCACCAGTTAAAAAAGGTAAGAATCCTCGAAGGGTTTCTTTTGCTGCAAGGTTTGCAGGAATGAAAGGACCAATGAAGGATAGTAAAGGCAGACCAACTAGAAAAGCTTTAGCATTAAAAGCTTGGGGCTTTGGTAGTGTGGCTGCAGCAAGAAGTTTTGCAAACAACAATAAGAAAAAATCTTAATGGCTGTTGCAAAAAAAACTAAACCTGCTTTATGGGCAAGAGCTAAAGCTCAAGCCAAAGCAAAAATGGGGGGCAAACACAGTGCTAGGGCTATGCAACTTGCTACAAAGATTTATAAGAAAGCAGGTGGAGGCTATAGAGGATCTAAGTCTTCATCAAACAAACTCAGCAAATGGGGAAAACAAAAATGGCAAACAAGCAGTGGTAAAAAATCAGAAGGCAAACGAAGATATTTACCTAAGAAAGCTTGGAAGGCTCTTACGGCTAAAGAAAAATCAGCAACTAACGCTGCTAAAGCACGTGGAAACAAAAAGGGAAAACAATTCGTTAAACAACCAAGAAGTATCGCAGCGAAAACTAAGAGATTTAGAAGATGAAATATATAACTAAAATAATTATGAAAATAAAAGTTTTTATTGTAAAACTTAAAAACAAGTGGAATAAAAAATAATGGATTATACAGTAGACACTACACCATCAGTAAATACATCAGATAAAGCAAATGCTATCTTAGAAAAATATAAAGAAGCTGTATCTGTTAAAGATCATTGGAGAGAAAAGTTTGAAGAAGCTTATGAGTATTGTTTACCTAATAGAGAATCTTTTTATGATGAATCGCCAGGACAAAGAAGAACTGATAAAATTTTTGATGAAACTGCTGTAGTAGGTGTACAAGAATTTGCATCAAGATTGCAATCTGGTATCGTACCTACATTTGCAAGATGGGCAGATTTTCAAGCAGGTGTTGAAATACCAGATGAGCAAAAATCACAAGTTAATTTACAGTTAGATAAAATTACAGAATACGTTTTTGAAGTATTACAAAACTCAAACTTCAATCAAGAAGTACACGAATCATTTATGGATCTTGCTGTTGGTACTGGATGTATGTTAGTTGAAGAAGGTGATGCTATTAATCCTGTAAAATTTACAGCTGTACCATTACCTAAAGTATGTTTATTAAATGGACCAGATGGAAAGATTGATACAGTATATAGAACTAGAAAAGTAAAACCAGAACACATTAAAGTTTTATATCCTAAAGCTGTAATGCCAGAAAATTTTGATTTGCTTCAACAAAAAAAAGAATTAACAATTATAGAAGCTGTATATAAAATTTATGAAGAAAATGTAGAAAAATATAAATACTGTGTAGTATTAGATAATCCTAAAGCAGTTATCTTTGAAGAAGAATATGAAGGTGAAGGATCTAATCCTTANTTAGTATTTAGATGGAATAAAGCATCTGGTGAAGTTTATGGTAGAGGACCAATATTTAATGCAATGGGAGCTATNAAAACTTGTAACTTAACTGTTGAGTTAATATTACAAAATGCACAGATGTCAGTATCTGGAGTTTATACTTATGAAGATGATGGTGTAATTAATCCAGACAACATAGCGTTAGTACCTGGATCTTTAATACCAGTAGCTCCAGGATCAAGAGGATTAAGTGCAATTCAATCTGCATCTAATTTTGATGTAGCTCAATTAGTATTAAATGATATGAGGCAAAATATTAAAAAAGCTTTATACATGGAAGCTCTTGGAAGACCAGAAGGAACTCCAATGACAGCAACAGAAGTTTCTGAAAGAATGGCAGATCTATCAAGACAGATAGGTTCTTCTTTTGGAAGATTACAATCTGAATTTATACATCCATTATTAAAAAGAATTATTAGAATATTATCTAAACAAGGTAGAATAGAATTACCTAAAGTTAATGGTAGAGAAGTTAAGATAGGAGCTAGATCACCATTAGCTCAAGCTCAACATATGCAAGATGTTTCTGATGTAAATAGATTTAACGAAATTATTGCAGGTACTTTTGGTCCACAAATGATTAATGTTATTGTTAATCAAAATGAAACTGCTAAGTATCTAGCTGAGAAAATGAATTTGCCTGAAAAACTTATTCGTGATGAAGAAGAACAAAAGCAAATAGTACAACAGATTAGTCAGTTACAAACTGCACCTAAAGAAGGAGAGATACCACAATAATGGGAAAAAATATGAAACACTATTTTCGAAATGGTAAAGAACATAAAGGTAGTAGTCATAAAATGTCAAATGGTAAATTACATACTGGAGCTACACATAGCAAAACAAGTAAACCTTTATTCCATTTTGCAAAACTATCTACAGCTGCTAAAAAAACTGCGAGGTCATAATGAGCTGGGATGGACTTAAAGAAAAAAGACCAATTCCTGCAAGATCTATTGATGGTTACGTTAGAGAAGACGAAGTTGAACGTAATCTTAATAAAACTTTTGCAGGTGTATTCAAGGGTGAAGATGGAAAAAAAATTCTTGAGTATATTAAATCAATTACAACTGAAGCAGTTGCTGGTCCAAATATAGACAGCAATGGATTATTTCATTTAGAAGGAATGAGATTCCTTGCAGGTGTAATACAAACAAGAATAAAAAAAGGAGAACAAGATGGTAGATGATAATGCAACAGCACCAATCGCCACAGAAGCACAAGAGCAAACTGTAAGCGATAAACCAGAATTTGTACAAGATAAATTTTGGGATGCTGATAGAAAAGAAGTTAACTTAGAAAACTTAGCTTCAAGTTATAATGCTCTTGAGAAAAAATTAGGCTCAAGAACAGAAGATCTGTCTAAACAAGTTAGACAAGATTTAGAACAAGAAAGACTTGGTAAAACACCAGAAGAATATAAAGTCAATGTTCCAGAACTTCCAGAAAATGTAGATGTATCTGTATCAGATGATATGGAAATAGTACAATGGTGGAAAGATACAGCTAAAAAGAATGGCTTATCTCAAGAACAATTTGATGAAGGTGTTAATGCTTTTGTAACAAATGCAATGGCAACTTTACCAGATGTAAATGTTGAAATGGAAAAGTTAGGAGATTCATCTAAAGAAAGAGTTGAAGCTGCTGAGCTTTGGTCGAAAAAGAATTTATCACCAGAAGCTTATAGTACTTTTTCAAGTATAGCATCAACAGCTGATGGTGTAAAAGCAATAGAAGAAATAATGAAGATGACTAAAGATAGTCCTATGCCTACAACACCAACACAAGTATCTGTAACTCCAGACTTAGGAGATCTTAAATCTATGATGAATGATCCTAGATATTATGATCAAAGTAAAAGAGATGACAGTTATATTAAGCGTGTAACAGAGCTGTATGAAAAAGCATACGAAACAAAAAAATAATTTTAAGTATAAAAAACTTAAAAAAGATTTGCATTGGCTAGATGCAATTAGTGATACAGGTTGGGTTAGTAAGTCTGATATGGATGAACAAGAACCTGCTAAAGCTGTATCTAGTCAAATGTGGATATACAAAGAAACCAAAACATATATCACATTGTTTGGTACATATTCCTACGATAAAAAAGGTAATTTAGAATTTGGAGAAGTAATTACTATTCCTAAAGTATGGATGTAATTGTGCGTTGTTTAAATAATTAAACAAATCTATTTCTATATCAAGACCTTAAAAATGTTTAATGTTTGCCTTTAATTAGATAACAAACCTGCATTTGTAAGATAATCGGAAATAACGTAACTTAACAACAAACAAAGGACAATAAAATGGCAACATCAATAACAAATGCCTTTATTACTCAGTTTGAAGCAGAAGTTCACATGGCTTACCAAAGAATGGGTTCTAAGTTAAAGAATCTTGTAAGAACTGTGAATGGTGTTAACGGTAACACTGTTAAGTTTCAGAAAGTTGCAAAAGGTGCAGCTAATACTAAAGCAAGACATGCTGAAGTAGTAGCAATGGATCTTTCACACAGTAATGTGTCAGCAACTTTAACTGATTACTATGCAGCTGATTACGTTGACAAGCTAGACGAGTTAAAGGTAAACATTGACGAAAGACAAATAGTTGCACAATCTGCAGCATACGCTTTAGGTAGAAAAACTGACAGTGTATTAACTGGGATTATGAATGGAGCTACGACTCTTGCGAACAACTCAACTGGAACAGGTACTGGAATGAATCTTGGCAAAGCAACAGCTATGATGGAACTTTTCAATACTAATGATCTTCCAGATGATAACCAAAGATACTGGGTAGTAGGACCAAAACAATGGTCTGATCTACTGGCATTAGATCAATTCTCTAGAGTAGAATATGTAGGCGAAGGTGAGCTTCCATATGCTGGAGGAATGACTGCAAAAAGATGGTTAGGATTCTTATGGTTTGTACACAGTGGACTAGAAACTTCTGGTTCTACTGATAGACATACTGTAGCTTTCCACAAATCATCACTGGGCTTAGGAATAGGTTCTGATGTTAAAACTGAAGTGAACTACATACCAGAAAAGGTTTCTCACTTAATTACTTCTATGCTTAGCATAGGTGGTACATTAGTTGATGGCAATGGTATTAGAGTTCAAAAATGTGCAGAATAATAGGAGCATAATATATGGCATACGCAACTGACAACCCAATCAAAAAGATTGCAGAAGCAGGTGGTAATTCAGTATTCTTCTATATAGATGGAGATGCTATCGGTACTATCGATAACTCTGATTACTTCTTAGCTGCAAAAGATGAAGTTAAACAAGGTGATATTATCATTTGTACATCTGGTATAGGTGGAACAATTGCAGTAGACATGTTAGTAATAACATCAGCTACTGGTGCAGCAGCAATTACAACTGCTGTCTTAGCATAATACACTAA
>JGI24005J15628_10000630_pt1 | contig 20028 bp, 17 predicted proteins | sample LinPmetageLP40_FD_15628 | JGI IMG/M metagenome (IMG submission 15628)
GTTCTTAACGTCTGGTCAGTCCCTTGCTCTAATTCTAAGTACAGTCCGCTTTCAGTCGCAATGTGGTCGTGAGTGACTGGCTCTATGGAGTCTACCCTTGCTGGGTCAACCCGAACAAAGTTAGCCCCCTGAGTCATCGTCGCAAACCTTTTGATCTCCGGCATGACCTCCCAGTCTGCTTCTGCAACAGCCTGTGTGCCCCCTGCACATGGCGCACCAATCTCTAATCTTACTGGAGCATACTCTGCACCCTGTATGTATTTGCCGTCATGCCCCCCTATTGGAACTCCTGTTTCAGCAAGAATGTTAATTCCGTAGTCTGTGTCCCACCCAGCGTTCTCAATAATCACATCAACCAGTTGACCATCAGAAACAACTCCTTGTGCAGTTGCTCCCTCGACGTTTGGCACAGTTATGATCGGTGCCTCTCTGTAGCCAGAGCCACCGTTTGTCACAACAGTTCCAGTTAACGATGCGTTTGGCTCGTCGCCATCACCATCATACTCGTACAGGTTTCCGTCAACTCCACCAAGCAGTATGGTGTTAATACGCTGTGCATCGGGCCTGCCGGTGCATGCGGCAGTCATGCTATTAGGGTAACTCTCTGTCCACCAACTCTGTGCTTGAATGTCATAGCACAATGCCATAGCAGGCGTATCAGTACCAATAACCTTAGTCGTGCAGAAGAATCTAAGAATGTGTGTACGAGGGTCAGTCTGTAGGAAGAAGGTTTCTCTCTTAGAGAAGTCTATGAGTTCACCAACAAAGTAGTCTCTAACGGGAAGGCTGATGTCATTAACTTCACCGTTTCGAGACATTGCATAAATTCCTGACTCGTCAGCAGAGTAAAGAATGTTTTCATGAATGTCCCAACAACGCTGATGAAGCGTGCCCCGGTGACTCATCATTTGTATAGAGGCATCAAGGGATGGGTCTGTATTGTAAGTCAATGCATATGTATGCGTGTGTTGCATTGCTAGGAGCATGGAGCCGAAAGGAACGAGTGCGGTAATCACATCGTTAGACTTTTGATTAGACTGGATTGGTAGTTCGTTGACATCTGGTACGCTTTCAAATTCGTCAAACTCGCTGTAAAACAACGTGTTGACATCCTTTCCGCTAGTAGACACAGCCATGAACAACCTGTCTTGAAAGGCTACGGCAACTGCCATGTCTTTGCGAGGCTGGCCGAAACGAAAGGCATTCACGCCTCCGTTAGGCAGGACTACTGGGAGTGCAGCGTAGTTCGGCCTGTCGGGATCAAACAGTTCCTCGTCAGTAAGGGTGTCTTCTCCAACAATTTCAACATTATTGTCCGATGGTTTTCCGTAAGCCTCAACTCGGTAAAAGACTAGCGACTGGTCGGAACTTGTTCTCCACAGTTCTACCATGTCGCACCTGCTAGAAGGTTCTGCACCCTCTAGAATCCAGTCCATCTTTGATGCGTGGCTTCTTTCTGCTGTCGGGCCTGCATCAATATCTGCTATAGGAGATAGATCGCTGTACGCAACAGGCTTCTTAGGATCACGGACGGTTATGCTCGCTATAACTCTTCCGCTCTTAACCTGCAACTGCCCGCCGTTAGTAAACTCTAGCGTTGCGGGAAGTTGCCCGCTAGGAATAACAATGCCTGTTCCGGTTATGGGATTGGAGACAGGCCAATCAAAAGGAAGGATATAAAGTTGACCGTCAGTCCCAAGTTTTGCATACGCATTTGCAACTGGCACATAACCTAAGTCAGAGAACGCCCACTTCTTAGTGTCGTAAACATCCTCCGTTGCTGTGGTTCCGCTAGCAGAATCAAAGCCCGTAACAAAGGTTCTCTTTTGGTAAATTACAAGATCACCATCGGCCTGCATTATCAGGGCAAACTCATTGTTCTCGCTATATATGGTTGTGCCAGAAGCAATACTGTAACTTGTAGTTGCTGTGGAACTGCCCAGTATTTTTGATCCAGAAGAATTGTTAACAAATGGAGTTGACCAATAAATCTTATAACTTTCAGGCAAGTTGATAATTTCTTCGCTTAATTCAAGTTGATCTTTTACAACACTTTTAATTCTAGTGAAGTCTGCCAGTTCTGGGCTTTCAAGCAACATTCCCGCTTCGAGGTCTGTTACGTCTTCAACAGTAAGCATCGTTGAAGACTCGCCTCTTTGAGCAGTAATAGTTTTTATTACTTGCTCCGATCTGTCAGCGTAACGATAGGCACATCGATACTTGCCTCTCATCGTAGGTCGCATGACAGGAGTTAAGTCCGCTGCTCTTGCTAGCGTGTACAACTCGGGATTAGTGTTGTATGACTGACCACTGTCTAATATGGTTAACGAGTCGATGCGACCGTTTTTCATCACAGGATCGACTTTTAGGCCGTAGCCAGTACCCTCATGCCTAACCAATACATTCGGTTTAGAACGATAGTTATTACCTTTATTGTAAATTGTAAAGCCAGTGATGTTATTGTTTGTTGCGGCCTGCAACGTAGCAATTAGTCCCGCAGTCCACGCAATTGCTTGCCCGACTACGTTGGCGGTGGCCCCTATTACCCTCTTACGCAACTCAACTGTGCCCACATCTCCACTACTGTATCCATCTCCAGTTATTCCGACTACGCTTGGATTTATTAAAGAATGCGGTGGCCCGTGTGGAGTGTTCGCATCTGCCACTGTAGTCTTTACATTAAACTCAACGTATCGGTTGTTACCGGAATACGCCGCATGCGCCGCTGGCTTAGTTAGTTCTGTGTCTGCCGTATTGTGGTCATGTATTTGAGCGTAAGAGTTTGCTTGATAAAGTCTGAAGACAAACTGAGTATTCTGTCCCCACCCGCTACCAGCATTTATGATTTGACATGCAGTAGTTTCAATCTCATTCGTAATTCCATCCCTAGGAAGATCGACAACCGGCCTTGGAACGCCGGACGAAGGAGAGTACCAAGGCAATCTGTTGCCTTGTCCGTGTCTTCCTGTTTCTTTATTGGCAGTAGGTATGCACTGGTCGCCTTCTACTATCCAAGTGTCAGGGCAATCAACCAGATTAATCCTAACCTTTGGAGGTGTCGCCTCGGGTAACTCTACCTGATCTTCGTATTCAGTTACGATGGACGCACGCTCAGTACTAGTTACTTTCTTTGCTTGCTTGTGAGGCTTTAAATCAAACTCGATATACCTAGCACCGCCACTGTCTTGCTGGACAGTAACGTCTGCTCTTGTCCATTGCGAAAGAGAACTAGACCGAACGCCTGTGTTGAACCACACGCTTAGTTTAGAGTAATCAGGCCAGTAAACGTCAGTCTTGCGACCGCCGGTAGTTCCCGAGAAACCATGCACGAACGAACTGCCGCTTGCTTGAAGGCCACCATAACTTGCGTTTTCTGATGAACCCGGTCTATCAAAGTCTGATCCAGACCAGTACTCCCCATATAAATATTCTGTTAAAGTGGTTTGTCGAGTCCAGCGACCGCCTTCACCCCCAATAATATTAAAGTGTTTATTGAGGCCAGTGTCACTGACCCCCTTGGAACTTTCCCCGCTTGTGTTAACAGCGTATCCTAAAGGAAGAGGAGAGAACACTAAAGTAGCATGTGCATCTTGCCCTTTTACCGATGAAGCAGTCGTAAGAGGAATATTGGCAAAGTACCTTCTTGACGAACTTTCGTAAATAGCGGCAGCGTAACCAGACCCTTGGTTTGTTGTGGCGACAAGGACTTTGTTGCTTACTGGGTCATGAAACGCATCTGTGCTTGAGGCCGCAGGTTTTGTTGTGCGGTTGGATGTGAAACTGCCGCCCACATGTATCGTTTTGTCTACGGTTATCTGTTTGGTATTAGCATCAACAGAAAGTACTTTTGCTTCTGCCGCATTAAAGGAAGTGTAGTTTGCAGTGTACAAATTAGTGGTAGCAGTCGGCATTGTATTCCCCGCAACAGGAATGCAATTTATATCAGGAGTGAATTTAACTATGTCGCCAACAGAGATTCCATTTACATCTTCCAATGAAAGTCCTACTCGATGGGACGAGTCGCTTTGCACAACGAAAGAATATAGATAGACTCCGTAAGTTGCTGATTCGTCGGCTTGGTTGGCAAAGAAAGAATCAAGCGTGACTGTTTTGTTTACCGTATCTATTCCAGTAATAGTCTTTAACGGGTAGGCTGTGCCGGTGAAGGAGGTAATAGCAGTCCCGTTAAAGTTATAGATATAAAGCCTAACCTGCATCCCTACCAATAAGCCATCAACCCTCTCAAGTGGTATCGGATAGCCAACGTTAGGAGTGATGGTTCCGGTGTGTGCCCATTTATACATCCATGCAGATAGGGTGTGGTCGGTTTCCGAAAGAGGTGCTGTGTAAGCAATCTGCTGATTTTCTGTCCCATCCTTGTTGCCGTATGTTTCGTTGGAGCCGCAACCAGTGCCGGTGATTGAACCAGCACTGGTATCGTCAAAGCCGGAAATTGTCGCAGCACTTCCCGACCTTATACCGATTGCACGAAACCCAGAACCTACGTCACTCAAATCTGCTTTGATTTCTGGAGGGGTCTTATACCCTGCCCCTCCATCAATTATGTCTACCCCAACAACATTACCACGCTGAACCAAGGCTTTTAATTTAGCGGGGCGTATGGGGTCTCCCTCAGTTACCGTCAGGTTTGGGGGCGAGTTGTAGCCACCTCCTCCAAGGTCTACATCAACCTGCTCTATAAAAAAACCTTCTCCTGACGGCGTGATCTTGGGCATTGACAATGGTGCAGGCATGCCCATGTCAATTGCTAAGGTAGACAGGAGGTCTGGTCGGTACAGCCTTGGCTCGACACCATGACCGTAAAAGATAAATATTCTTCCATGCCTGTCTTCTGCAAGACTGAAGTTATTAATAGAAGTGCCATTAGGGGCAATTTCTAGTTCGTCAATAACCCTTGCTTGGTCGTCCTTAATCCTTTTGACCTGCCACCTATGCTCAAGTGGAAATACAGATTGACCAATCTCGTCTGCACTAAGTACTTTTTCTACAAGAATCTTTTGCAACCAGAGAAAGTCAGATGGTGTGCCTAGTATGGTAGATCGACGATATAATCCAAATATGGTCTCATCGTCATACTCTCCATATATCTTTTTAATTCCCGGTCGTGCTATAAGCATGCCCGGTCTGCGAGACTGAAGGTTATTAAGTACACGCAGTTCGCCCGGTCGCAGCAAATACTGCGATGCATCTTCGTTGTACCCTAGCCATTGCCTAATCTTCATGCTGTATCTTGCCCAAGGTCTGAGTGCCAGCCCATAGTTCTTGGAGAACCTCCGGGTGAATAAGCCCCGCTCGGCAATCCACTGAGCGGCGTTACGACATCATTCTCCATAGCGATTCTCAAGTCTCTGTTAAAAGTATTCATGGCAAGCCCGTAATCCTTTCCGGCAAGACGGGCATACCACATTTCGCAAGCAGAGAGGATCGCTGTGTACATTTGCGGAGAAGCGTTGATTACATCCGTAATTGCATATTTCGTTAACGCTGGCAATGCCGTATTAATGTCGTCGTAATCATTTGTTACATAAGGATTGTTTGTGTTTGCATCGACAGGGGTAGACGATGGAGAACTTACATCCACTTCGTTCGCATCAAAGTCTAAAGGCTCGTATGGAACGCCGGTTACCCCACGGCGTTGATACACGGAAGTGCTTGTGAGACTTAGGCTCGTAGTAGACGACCAGCCTTCGACCCTTCGCTCCATTATGAATGGGACTGTTGATCCCAGTGCATCAGCAGGCATGCCGTTTGAACCAAACCTTATGAACGTCCCGAGACAATCTTGCGGGAAGTTTGTGCCTACGCCAGTAACCCTAACGTCAACGCTGCGTAGCACAAGGTTTGTTGCAGTAGCCGTAGCGTTTGCGTCTACCACAACTGATCCAGCAGACACACTGAGGATTGTTACTTCGCTTGTAGGGAAGTTACTTATTACTACACGCATTCCGACAACTAAGCCGGTAGGGTTTGCAACTGCTATTGTGCTGCTGCCGCTGGTTACGCTCCCAGTAGTCGCAACCTTTCCAACCGTTACTGTGCCTTGCCTGCAAAGTTTTTCATACCCCATGTACTTGATTGGCTTTGGAAGTGTCCGGTATGTGTACGACACCCTTATCGGGTTATGCGTGGCTCCAACAAATCGTATCTGGTATCTATCAGGACTTACATCACTTCGCATTACCGTATAGAAGTAAGGCTCTCCAGAACCTCTGTGGTTTACTTCTAGACGTTGCCACTCTTGTGGACTTATCCGGCAATGCAAGGTTCCGACAGTTTGGGTTGACAGGGTGTCTAAATCTTTAAGGTCATATGGCAAGTCGTAGTATTGCTGCGGAGTTACAGTCAGATTAGTTGCAGAAGATTTTGCTATTCGATCTACAACAACGCTCCCATCACGCACCTGAACAATCCTTACAGGGTCATCAAATCCAGCGACATCAACTATTCTGCCGGGGACAAACCCAGCAACACTTGCTACATTGATGACATTACTGCCAGTTGTAACTGCCCCTACAGTAGTTACCTTAGAAGTCGAAAAGGAATTGGTTGACGTATGCCATAGCCAATTCTTGCATTGCATGACCTCTCTGACCCCATGTAAAACAGCGTGACGAACAGCAGTATGTTCTCCATCCTGTGCGCCGCCTCCATTACTTGCCAAAAGGAAGGCTACAATATCTTGTGCTGTTTGCATTAGTTACGCCTTTTGCGACCGTACTTCTCTTGCACCATCTCTTTGAGTTCACCCTGTTTCATGGTCGGATGGCTCTTCTTCTCTACCTTCATCATTTCTTTAGTTAGATTTTCGCTTAGTGGAGGAGATTTTGGCCTTGGCATTTTGCGGCCTTTGTGATTTACTGCCCCTTCTACTGTGAGGTTTCTTTTTCTTGCGACATTCGTCACATCGTTCGCACTGTCGATCCACGCTGCCGGGTCTTGTACCCCTCGCTTGTCTGCCAGACCCGCTGCGTAATACTTTCCGTTGGGATTGATACCTGCCCGTCTTGCTAGGGTTATCATGTTTTGAGCATGATCCTTCGGCATCTTGTCGAACTGTTCGTTGTTGTACCGGCCTTGCATCAGGCTCCTGTCTGTTCCCTTTAAACCGGGTGCGATTTGCAGGGCGCACATTTCTGCGAACCTTGGACTTTGCCCGTCTTTTATCATCTTGTCGTAGTGCCGCTGCACTTCTCTGCTTGCGCACTCTATTTCGATTGGGTAACTCATTTTTTCCTCTTAAGTAACTTAATGCTCTTTCGACTCCTGCGATATCATCACCGAGAGTACCTATGGCTCGGTTGCATCCAATACATAGATGGCCCCTGACTCTTCCTGTCTTATGACAATGATCTATACACTTGCCTTTCCTCTTGTTGCAAACATGACATAAGCCACCATTACTTTCAGTTAATAAGTACCATTCTGTGACCGTAAGCCGGTATCTAGTCCACAGATTGTGTGCCCGCTTTTGAGTAGTATGCGGGTACTTTCTCCGTGACCGTGACATAATTACTACGTTTGCAACTCAGGTGGAACTTGTGGCGGTGGTGGCGGTGGCGGTGGCGGCTCCTGACTTCCCCCGGCCCCCTGTGCTTCCGGCCCAGCGGGGGAGGGAGGGCTAGGCGGCGCATCAGGAGGGGGGGGAGGAGCAGGAGGTGGAAGCAAGTAGCCGCTAGCGTTTATGTCGAGAGAGTTAGCCCAATCTTTCATTAATGAGTTAAACGGTTCCGTAATACCTGAGCCTGCTAACTGGCTGAGAATAGGCCCGAGTGTTTGTACAGCCATCTGCATTTGTTCAACACGGCTCGATTTATTTGGTTTTCGGGCAGACCCGGCTTCAACTCGGAAGAGCAACTCTCGGGTTAAAGCCACTATGTCTCTTTTAGAAATAGTCTGATACCAAGCAGCAGCACCCATTGCACCGAGAACTGGCTGAACATCTTGAGGTTCAAGAAGCCATCTTGCCGCAAGTGCTTCCCTTCTAGCAAGAAGACTCATGCAGTCCTCTAACTCATTCGCCATGTTATCTGGCCGAATAGAAATGTTTTCGTTTTTAATTTGTGCTTCAGCAGCACTTCGGAATTGCGCACGAGTGTAACCAAATACTAATTCCGACAAACCAGTACGCTGTGCAAACTGATCTAGAATTGCTTGGATAATATCCCACAGGTCTTTGTTTACCTGTGGCATCTGGAACACAGACACAACGTCCTCAACTCGCCTGCCGAGCAACTCAGACAGTTCAATTATCTTGAACCCGCCCTCTGAAGGAGCAAGCAACTTGTCTTTAATATCTTGGTCGGCTGCCTTTTGAACAGCAACAACTGTTTCGCAACTAGTTGCAATACGTGTAGCCAGAAACGAGAAGCACCAGTTAAGTAGCCTGAGTTCACCAATTGCTGGTTTGATATGGCTAATCGGCCAAGAATGTCCGGGCTTGCGATGAAACGCGAGCATCGTAAAGGGCCATCCTTGCGGGTCTGCGTAGAACGGTATAGGCCACGATACCCTTGATGTAAGGCTTGGTGGCAATCCGGTCTCATCAACTTCTTCTTCAAGAATAGAAGGCGGCATATTCAGAGGATAAGGAACACCTTCGCATACTACTAAGTAGCAATACCTGCCGACAGAATCAAAGAATCCCTTATTTTCTTTAGGGCTATCCTTGAACCGATCACCCATTCCAGTCTTGCTCCATATCTTATAGAACGTAACGAGATTATTAGTGGTGTCCCTCTTCTTCCTTCTGCCCTTGTACTCCTTACCCAGAGTGCTTGTGTTGTCGTCAATATGCTTTCGCAGGGCTTCTTCTGGTATTCCGTAAGTTGCGGCTACCTCCTGCACTGGCCTGCAACATTTCTTTGCACACCAAAGCATGTCGTCTTCATTATCAAAATCAGGATCAATGAGAAGGTTATCTACTGTGTCATAAAACGAACCAACCATCTTCATGGCTGGCTGCTCTTCGTTAGCAGACACATCCACAGAAACCATCTCTGTCCAGAATACACCGGCACCTTTTATCATTGCCTCGTTGACAACTTTACGTGCCTGCTTCTTTAGGTCTAGTTCAACAGGACTCCAGTTTAAGTAACTGCTTAGGAGTTTTGCTGCATTTTGCCTTGACTGCCTTTCGTCTTCTTCGTTCTTGACAGTCTGCATAATCGCCATCTGATCAGGTGACGGCTGACCCATTTCACCTGAAGGCTCATCTAAGCCAAGTTGACCAAGGTCTGTGTCGTGGGCATCCATTACCGTCACTGTACGCACAGGGTTTCTGTGGTATATGACGCTCCCAAACAAATCGACTAACTCAAAGACCTTGTTCAACTGCATGCGGAACGCGGGGGGTGCAATGTTTGAATTGTACCCTCGCTCACCCCGTGAATACGAGTCCTTCCACATCCAGTTGTGATCGCCGTCATAGAACTGACTTGCTTCTTTAGCAACGTCATCAAACGGTTTTTTATATTTCTGAGCAGCCTTGAGTTTTTTAACCCAAGTTGTCACGCACTGCTTAAGTGGGTTGTTACTTGGTAGGCTTTGTTCGTCCACTGCTCACCCCTGAAGTTAAGTCGCGGTATGTTTTAGTTATCGTTGCAAAATCCCACGCCCCAAGGTCTTCCCATCCATGATCTCCCTGCAATGCTGGGTCATCTCTGTGATGGGCAGACGAATGAACCGTGGCAAAACCTGCGGGCGAGAACGTCAGAATGCTTATGGTCGTATCACCCGGCTTAGATGCTACAAAACCTATCTGTGGGTTCTTAAAGGTTTGCCAGTCCGAACTGAACAACACCACATCTCCAATGTTTGGGATAGGCATTGTCCATTTCTTTGTCTCAACTGTACTCATCATTTCCTCCTTGCGGCCCTAAGTAAACATGACCGGGGTCACCTTGCCCCTGTCTCTTCTTTCTTTCATGCTGCCATTTTACCCACCAAGGCTCCTTCTCGCCGTTACGAATTGGTGGTGCATGGTAATGTGGGCGATATGCACACAAATACTCAAGACATTGGCACAAATGTACCTCGCCTTTTGCATTTGGCTTGTCCGTGACAATAGGCGTACCAGATATGTAATTGACCAGTTTCCTGTATCTTTTGAGTTCCCTGACTAAATCCGGGCAGGAGTTTTCTAAGACTCTGAGAGTAGGCTTACCTTCCGGCTTAATGTGTAGCGATACTCGGGTAGACTCGGTACGTGCTTGTATGTCATCGCAGCCCGCCAAAAAACTAGCCCCAGTAATCTCGGATCGCACCCCATTCTTAACAAGTTGTTCTGTGTACTGCTCTGAAGGCAATCTACCACTACCGAGGTCTCTGAGCCTCGCACCATGAGCATCGATTATAAACGCATGGAAGTGCCAATCACGAACCTTTTCGGTAAACCTCTTTCCGAATATTGTGGCGTTGCACTGGCGTAGGTACAATTGATCATAGCACAGGACGAACGATTCGTCGGGGGGAACAGCCGCAAATAGGATTGCAGTGACTGCGTGTCCGGGGTCAATGACGGCGTACCTCGTCCACTCATGAGGTATCATGCCGTTAGGCAACTCCTCTTTAGACATCCCGTGTATCCGCATATCAAAGTTTGGGTACATCAGTATGCTGTCCGTGACGAAGTCACCCTCGGCACGCATCCTCAATATGTCGTCGCCTAGAGCGGCCCATCTCTCAATACTCTTTTTCTTTTCTTCTTGATCCAAGTATGGGTTGTCGAGGAATCGTAACTTAAACTGTTGTATGTTTGATTCTTTACCTAGGTCTGCTGTCGAGGCTTCCGCTCGTTCCTTAAGACCAAGCAGTGCATTGTTTGTACTGTGCGGCATAGCAGACCAACACATCATTCCTTTGCGGTCAACTATACGAGCCTGCATTTCAGGCACCCACCTCTCGTCCGAAATATCTTCATCGATATGGACGCGATTACAATTGAAGCCTTGTACAGGCTCGCCTTCGCTAGAGAAGAAATATATCTGCCAGCCATTGTGCAATGTGCAACGCTGCATGTAGTTAGCACTACGCAACAACCATGACGTATTTTTAATCATACGTTTGGGGATTAGTGCTGGTGCTGGCTTTGCTTCGTTCTTTCGTTCTTCATCTGTTTCAGGATTAAACGCCCTCCACTCCCCACTCTTCTCGTCTTTTATAATCTTGAACGCACCTTCATTGAATAAGTAAGGTACTGCGACCAGTCCGATATGTTTCCAGTCTTTGCCAACTACTACCAGAATGCCGTCTTTCTCTGGGTATTTCTTGAAAGGGTCTTGGCCCGTAACAGCCCTAGCATCTTCAACAAAAGTGCATAACGATTTGCCTGATCTATTACCACCGATGACAAGTACTTCACTTGCTTTTGTTCTGTGTACCTCTGCCTGATTTGGATTTGGCTGGTACAACTTCAGTGCCTCTACCTGCCTCTCCTTCAGTTCCTGCTGTACGTCCTTCAAATGATCCATCTGATGCTGGGTCATACTCGATTGAACGGACACCTTCTTCGGCTGCACCTTCGGATGTTTCTTCTGTCGTTTCCGCTGTGGCATCGATAGTCACTCCTTTGAAATGCATGGCTGCCTCGTTCAGGCGAGCGTCAAGTTCTTGCTCTAGTTCATCTTCACTCCAGAACTGTAGTGGCTTCTTAGTGCCGCCCGCTTCTACATTCCTAGTTACCATTCGGCACATGGTTTCAAGCAACTTGCTCCTTTGGCTGCTACCCGGCGGGCTGTCCCAATATTGCTTGACCATAACAGAGGAAAATCCTGAGACTCCCCCGAAGTACGACATTACCTTCTCTACCACCTCTGCGGTGTGGGGTATGTTGTTGCCGCCTTTAGAAATTGTAGCAAGAAACACATCTACGCCAGACTGCTCTATCTCTTGCAGTGCCAACTTCTTATTAAGTTTGTTTTCTTCAATCCTTTTCTGCTTTGTAATGTACTCACACTTCTTACAGACATTGCTATACGACTCCTTGCCGTCCCTCGTTCGATGACGGAAGTTATCAATGTCTATATCTTTTTCTTCAGAGCATTTAATACAAAGTTTCTTTTTCATATATATATATGCTAACAGCCCACAGGGGGTGCCTGCGGGCTGCTTTGCATATCCTATCACGGACTGTTCATTAGATGAAGTTACAGTGAAGGTTGACTCGACCTTTTACTGCTGCCGAAATTGACGCTGCGAGAGCAGTGCCATCAACAGTCGATGAAGCACTACCAGTGCCTGTCTTGACTGTTTCACCAGCAACAGAGCCTGCAACAACGTTATCACCAGCGGCAATAGCACTGCTGCCGTTAGTCTTAACTTCGGCTGGGCCTTTAACAACGAGCCACACGATGTCATTCTGTCGGAGTTCCCCAGTGAGGTACTCGTCTAGGATGCCTGAAGGTACAGCAGCGTCTGCGTTAACCTTCGTTCGTGCAGAGGTAATCGTGGTCTGATCACCACCGAGTGCATAACGCACACCGGCAACCGTTGAAGCGTCAGCGACTGTTGATCCAAGGTATCGGACTGCAATGCAGTAAACAAGTTTGTTACTGTGTCGAGTTCCGTGACCTGTAGGCGAAACGTCTTGGAAGGCTTTAACCTGTCCAATGACCTCTGTGCCTGCGACTGGATTGCCAGCAGCATTAAGTTCAATTGTTTCTCCGGTGAGAAGCGTTGAGCCTCTACGCCAGAATGGGTCTGAAAAAATACTTGACATTTAAAGTCAACTCCTTATTAAGCAGGTGTAGAGATGCCATCGAGCATGAAGAAGTTACGAGGCGACTTGAAACGCAAGTTGCCAAGGGTTGAACAAGCATAACGGTAGGACTGAGTTTCTTCTGAGAAGAATGGCCCTTCCGCTACCATGAGTTGATTTTCAAGGCAACGCATTTCCATGTTGCCAATTGAAAGTCCGTAACCCTTACCCGCTGGGCAAGCGTACTCACTCGTTACTTCAACGCCATCAATAGTGATTGCGTCATTGAATCCTAGAGCCTTCAGGCCGTTCTCCTTACTGACTACAATTCGCTCTTGATCCTTATAGGTATTCAACAACTGAATGTAGAGGTGACGGTCAAGCACTACAAGATCAATCTGTGCTTCGCGGGTATCATTTCGTTTGCACTGATGAATACCTTCACGAACAGCAAAGACGCAATTGCTCTTCCAGTTTTGTCCACCACCAGCACCGTTAAACGATGTTGCATTGTAGTTGACAATAATTGGAGAATAGAAATCGAACTCTGGATCAACACCTACGTCAGGCCATTGACCAGTAGTACCACTCATTCGACCACCACCGTAGTAACCTAGTTTGGTACTAAGACCTGCATAGGTATCATTCGGGTGAGCGAAACGATCTCCGGTGCCAGTGAAGTAAGCAGGTGTTCCTGAACTTCCGGTGTCAACATCTGCTACGCCTGTTGCTGACTCATCAACAGTACCGTTGTACTTGAGAAAACTTTCAAGTCCGTGGAAGTCATTCTCATGACCGGCGGCACTACCATCAGCGTATGGCTGATAGGACAGATGCTGTTCCAAACTCTCTTGGAGTCGCTCTGCCATTTTTGATGCTACATCGACAAGGGCCTGCTGACCTCTGTTTTCAAGCATTTCTCGACGATAGATAGCATCGGTGGTCGTAAAACCACGCCAAGGCAACTCTGCCTTTTTCCACATATTGACACGGGAGAATGTTCTTGGTGTGTCGCCAGTATTCCCTGTAACAGGAGCGTTGCGATAACGAACATTCCAGTCAAAGCCTCGGCCCGACTGGTTCATTAAAACATTGCCGGATGACTCCAGCATTGCAAAAATTTTAAACTTACGAAATGTCGTCAACTCCTCTTCACGAAGATGCTGGACAATCGTAGTTGCGATAACTCGGCTCCAGTCGGTTGGACTCGCCATAATTAATTATTCCTTTTTAGAAATAGTTTGTTAAAGGTAACCTTGTTCCTGAGCAACTGACTGTAGTTTCTCAGCGAACGTCATTCCTGAAGTATCAGGCTTTTCAGCGTTTGTACCTGTCGATGACCTTTGACTTGGAGTCCTTGACGCTTGTTGGCGTAAATAATCCATGTTTTGTTGTGCGACCGATGGTTGCGTCTGCTGTATTGGGGCTTGTTGTTGTAACTGTGGTGCTGCTGCCTGCTGACCACCCTGCATCCGTTGGACGGTTTGAAGAAGTAAATCTCTCTCTACCATCTTGGTTGCATAGTCCCAGCGGGCTTGTGCGCCATTGATGCCGTTTCCTTTAGCATCTGCAATATACTTTTGGACTGCCAGACCCTCCGCAGATACATTCCCTTTTTCGTCATAAAGCCAATCTTTATTATCGGTCTCTAATCCAGAAACGTATTGCTCGTCTTTCATGCGACCCATTCGCTCGTCAATAAGGGATTCTGCCCGCTCTACAGCGACTTTCTCCACCATTGGGCCTAGTGCCTCTTGAGGATTATCTAAAAACTTTTGAGCAAAATCTGCCCTAAAGTTCATATATTCTTCTAGGGAAGCCTTGGCATCTAGCGGGGCTTCGGGGTGTATTGTGTCCCTGCCCTGTTCGTCCTTTACTAAATACCGCTTATGAGACTCCTTAACATCTGGTGGGTTCCACCAAGACTTCTCTTCTGGCTGCGGTGCGGCTTGTGGTTGCTGCGTCCTCTGCGGGTTTTGGAACTGCGAAGCCTTCCATGCTTCGTATTGATCTCTGTTTTGCAAGTACTCCTGTGCAATCGGGACTACCGTCTGGTATTGCTGTAACGCACGATTAGCGTGATCTTCTCGTTGCATAGCCTCATACAAAGACTGAGCAATTGTGTTGTCGTCTTTACCTTGGAACTGTTCCATTCCACGGAAATGATTCCAGACATCAGTCTGCTCTACTGCTTCTACTTCCTCACCAGACTCTACAGATTCTTCAACCTGAGATTCCCCCACGGCTTCAGCCGGTGCTTCCACTGTATCTTCAACTTCAAGTGATTCTTCGCTCATAGTGTTCTCCTTTACGAGGTAATGTCATTATTACCTATAGGGGGAGGGGGGGAGCAAAGGGGTATTTAAATAAATGCCGGGACTTGAAAACCTCCCGCCTTTGTCCTTGGAGCAAGCACTGAGTTTTTCTTTTTTTCAGGCAGCAGGTCATCAAGAACTCCATACTGCTTACCTTGTGCGGCGGTTCTTTTCTTCTCTATTTCTTCTCTCTTCTGGTCATAACTAGGATCACTTGGCTTGACTCCAGTGACTGGGTCTGTTGCCGAGGCATCGCCCGTGAAGAACGCAGGGCCTTCTTTTGCTATGCCGCCAATGGCAGGTATACCACCCTCAATGATCATGTCTTCAGGCCCAAAGGCACCTAGTGCCGCACCTTTTAGACCATAAGGAATTGCTTTACTGGCTCCCTTGGCAAACAGTCCACCCGCTCCACCTAGACCAGCAAAGGCAACTGTTGATGGGTCTGTCCCTATTCCTTCTACTGCTTCTGGCACAGCCTTCTGGAATCCAGTCGCCGCTATCCTCATGTCTTCCTTGTCACCTAAATCAAACGGCTCGCCTGTCGTAAACTCGATCAATGGATTCTTATTCAATACTGCATGAGTTCCATCAGATATTGCAGTAGCGAATTGTTGATTGAAATCTTCATTGGATTCCTTTTGGCCTGCATTAAACTCTTTAATCGTCTGTGCGTACTCTTCCTGCGTTAAGCCTTCAGGCATACGTCCAGTTGGCCCACGGTCTTGAGACCTACGCTGCTCTGCGTTTATTTGTCTAATCCTATCTACCGGCATACCCGTTTCTTGTGCTATGCGACTTATCTCTAGTGGACGGAACGCCGACTCAAAGCCTGAAGTTATTCGTCCAAACGGATTCATGTTCCTTTGATTGCCGTATACAGAATCGATAGTATTATTGAAACTATCTGTAGCGTAACGATTAAACCTTGGTTTGCCCTTGGGGTCATAGATTGACCTGTGGTCTTCATTCAATGTACTAGGAATGTTTGACCTTCCGTACAATTCGTTTGCGTAGCCAAACCTTTTCGCTGGCTCGTCTTCCTCTGCAATGGGAAGTTGCTGTTGCTGCATACTATGAATCCCACCGATGCCAATTCCACTTGGTGCGTCCCGTGTAAACTGTGGCCTTGACGCTCCCTCCGCAGAATAAAACGAATCTTTATTACCGGCTGCTGCCAAGTCTACGCCACGCAGATATTGATGGTTCCTAAAGGCATTCTCATTCATGTAGTAGTCAGGGTTTTCTCCGGTTCGTTCTGCTATAGCGTTTGCTTCTTCTTCTGTTCTGAAAGAAGGGAGGCTGTAGTCGCCATCAAAATGATCTTGAGAAATAGTTGCTACATCGCTTATAAACCTAGGGCCTCCGGTCTGCAAGCCTCCCAATGTTCTCTCCCATGAACTAGTCATATCTGCCTCTATGTCTTTGCCGTCCGCTTGCAGTACATCTTCAGCCATAACAGCGAGGGCTATGTTCATGCCATCTTCACGCTGGGAATCAAACCACTCCATCACCCCTTCGCCTTGATCTGGAAACTTTTCCACCATCCTTCTAGCGATGTCATCTCTATAGCGTGGGTCTACAAGTGTCTCTGTTGCGTAGGTATGCATATTGGCTAGGTACTGCTGACCTGCTTCTGAATCCAGTCCGGGCTGGGAGTATTGAATTGCTGGTTCCTGACCTACGTCTTGTAACTCCTCTGCCAAAGCAGTCGATCTGTCGATTGGGTCAGTCACCTTAGAGATATTGTCTACTGATGACTCAATAATATTTCCGCTCGCAGCGTCTGTTGCCCCTGCTGCTGCACCGCCAACTCCATATGTCCTTAGTTTCTTAATTAAATCTTCTGAACCGGGAAACATAACGTAGTTTCTTGACTCACCAGAATTGTTACTAGCCATCAAAGTATCATCTAGATACGTGCTTCCGGGTACACCTCCCTTCTGCAAATGCTCGGCTACACGGCGATTAGCCACTAACTCCCTAGAGCCAAGCGTATTCATAAAGTGATCTGCCCTATGCACGCCTTCTGGTACTGGAGTCATTGGGGGAAGAAACTCTTCGTTTGAGAAAGCCAGAATGCCATCGCCGGTTGCAGCACGCCCTTTCCTGTCGATGAAATCCCTAGTCTCTTTCGGCAAGTCCATGCTGGTCAACTTGTCCATGACTTGGTCGGACTGACCTTCTTGCAGTTGCATCAGTTGATCCATCTGCACATCAAGGTCAACTTCGCTCATTGTTCCCCGCATCGGGGAGAACTCAAGTTCTGCTCCACCCGGAAGGTTTAACTCATCTCTTATCTGCTGGAGCCTCTGTATATGATTCTTGTCGCCTGCGGCAGAAGCATCGTTCATTGCAATATCAATGCGTTCGTTCAAGAACTGCGGAAAGTCCTCTGTTGGCAGACCTCGAAGTCTCCTTTCCTCGACCATTGCGTCTTCGACTAACTGAGACCGAACAGTATCAAGGTCATACTGATCTTTAGGTAGATTGTGGTCTGGCGAGTAATCCATTCGCGGGACTTCAACAACCTTATTGCCAACCTTGATGCGTACCATCTGGCCTTCTTCGCCACTTAACGGGCGATATCCACCAGCAATAGCAGGATCGCCGCTGAAGTAGTGGCCCACGCCATGCATATACCCGCCCTTACCCGGCATATTAGGATCAAACTGATCGAACCTTGCGGGAGAACCGTGGTACGCACGGAGTGGCGACGTAGTTGTAGGCACTGGAGCCTTACCAGCCATGATCAAGTTAAGTAAAGTAGAAGCACTCTTGCCCTTACTCATCGTTCGTAACCCACTTTCTTCGCCAAAGGATTATCTTAGCCCTGTTATCTTTACGCCTTCTCCACCACTGGCACATAACGACAAGCAACTCAGGCAGCAGGCAATCAATGCCAATCACCCTATAGCCCTCCCACCGTTCTTCGCCGTACACACAAGCAAGCACTCGATGTACGTCCATAGCAACATCTGCCAGACAGTCAGCCTCGTCGATTGTCATTGGCTGGGCTTGGCTTAATTTCTCTACAGGCCAATGCTGTATGGCGACAAGGATGCAATCGCAGATAGATTCTTTATCTACGGCTTCCCTACGAACTGGAAGCAAGTCCCAGCAGTATTTGCTGAACGCCGGTATGGTAGCAGTGGATTTACCCATTCGACTACTTCTTCTTGCACGACTCACACTTGCAACCCTTTTTGCTACGGCCCTTCCCCTTGCTGTAACCAGATTTCATTTTAACGTATGAACTATCGAACTTGTCTTTAAGTTTTTCGCCTTCAGTTTTCGGTACGCCTTTTGGCATTACTGTCTCCTTTTTTATGGGTACTCTATTTACTTATGGTCAACACATAAAAAAACGCCCCCTAACGCTGAAAGGATGTAAAGCGTCAGAGGGCGTACATGCGGTTGGCTAAACCGCTTCCACACAAAGGTAGGGAAAGTTTACGGTGTTAAGCCCCTGTGTCAATCGAATCTTCGTCCCAAGGTTTCTTTAAAAATTCAAAAGGCACTACTACTATGTCTTTGCTACCACGTTTTAATGCATCATTAGCATCTATGTATCCTAACAACTCGATTCGTCGAAATTCTTTATCTAAGCACCTTGCACCCCAGACACGCTTTCCCTCATCCTTTTTCCTGACAGTGACACCCTTTGCTGTCCGAACACGCCTAACTTCTATGTCATTCCCTACATCGGCTAGATGTTTGTGTGACCTATGTGATGCTGCACGCCAAACAGAAGCATGCCAGTATTGGTTTAAATACTTAGCGACTGCTAATTCGCACAACGCTGCTGCGGCTTGTGCCTTCTGGTCTTCCTCCATTTTGTCTCGGTCATAGTAGGAAGCATCTCTTCTTCCCCAGTTTTCAGTGAACCTTCGTATACCTACTTGGTAGGCGTACTCATACTCCCACGTTTGTATCCTAACTAGCGATGGGTTGTTCATCACAAAGGTTCCTCCCTAGTTGAACAGATAAGTCGTCCTTTAGTTGCCTAGCAAGATTCCTCCAATTACCCTTTGCATTCTCGCTTTTAACCAAATGCGACTTTAACTTCTTGCTGTATTCGTCCAGATCATTAATACGCTCCTTGGCATCTGACAAATCACGATAGAGAGTTGAGACAATCATCGAGTAGTCGTGGCAAATCTTAGTTAGCCTTTCCTCTTCCTTGGTCATTACTGCTCCTATGCTGCAAGTATGTACAAGCCTATGTTACTAAACGAGTACCCTAGGTACGCGATCCCTAATCCGATGTTCCCCTCAAGTGATTGCTCTATTGCCACCCATAGGTAAATCAGACCAGTGATTATGATTAGCCATCCACTCATTCTTCTTCCTCCTGCAACTTGTAGTACTCGTCTATTGCTGCACACCACTCCTCTCTCTGCTCCTCCGTATGCGGAGTTTCACCGGGTGGCCCAACGATCAAACCAGTTTTCTTAATTGCATATTTCAATTGAGGCTCAATGCCAGCCTTGTCTAGAAGTTTTGCTAATACCTCGTCATGTTCACAGTTCACCTTTGCATACTCCTCTTTGGTTTTACCGGGTGAGGAATACCGTACATCTCGTTCCCCATCACACGGATTTCACTTGAATCAATGTGGACGACCTTGCCAGTGTCGAACAAGTGTACCAGCCAGACCGTGTTGATACTTGCCCCATAGTCCAAGAGAAACAAGCAGTGACCCTCTCCTAGAGGAGTTTGCACGTATATCGGTGGATCACACTGATGAATGCCAGTCATCCAGACATCCTAGCACGCACACAGACCCCTTTGCAAAACTGGAAAAAATACAGGAGCCAAAGATATATATAGTTCGTCGGCTGTGGGGGGGGGCCGGGCTAACGCATGCATAAGTCTTTATGTGTACGGGCATTAGGTGGCCCGGCGTGGAACCACCGCCGCCCCGTCCCGTCCCCGGTAAGAAAGAAGTGTACCATCCTGCTGCTACTGCCTGCCCTCCTGCTTGCCTGCCATTGT
>JGI24005J15628_10000639_pt1 | contig 19834 bp, 19 predicted proteins | sample LinPmetageLP40_FD_15628 | JGI IMG/M metagenome (IMG submission 15628)
CTATATATCTATCTCTATCTATATCTATATCTATATCTATATCTATCTCTATCTCTATCTCTATCTCTATCTCTATCTCTCCATCTAACTAATTAATCTAATTTAATACTTACCCTTTACCCCCTATTATATATTAAAACTAATATATAATTCCAAAAATTATCTTTCCGATAATATCTTATATACCAATTGTATATAAGATTTTTAATATTCTAATAATATTATTAGAATATTTACTTTTTATTTTAATTAATAAAATAATGATAATGCTGTAAACAGTTTTATAAATTTGTCCCTTACAAATTTTTATAACCAAACTGTTACATAGGGGTACATCATCTACCCGAGCAAGCTCGGCATCAACAAGTAAATACTACGATATATATATATAATATTTTTTTTAAGTAGTTTTAAACGAATTGTTTATTTAATTCATTAAATATATTTGATGTTCTATTATATTAATTATTATTGAATAATAATGAATTATTGGCACAATGTGTGTATGTTGAAGAATAAGTTTCAGGTATATTTTTGTATAAATTTTGATTTTCAATTGAAAACCAAATAATATCTTCACTACTATTATTTTTTTCCCAAATTGCTTTATATAATCCTACTTCGTTTTTTCCAAAAAAATTACCCAAATATTCAATATCTTTATTTGAAATTTTATAGTTATTTTCTTTTAAATAATTATATATCACATACGGTTCACCTCCAGAATGTATATTTTCTAATCTTTGTTTTTCATTTCCTAATAAAGGTGTTCTAAATTTATCTTGATATTCAATAGATGGATTAATATCATCAATAAATATATATTTTGCAAAGTTTAAATATTTTTCGTACCATTTTGCGAAAGAATAAGAATGGTCTGAATCAATAAAAAATAGGTCAATGTTTTCATTAATAGTTAATGTCTTCTTTGCGTCGCCTAATATAAATTCATATTTATCATTTAAAATATTATTGAATAATTCAAAATATGTACTATTTATAGAGTTTACAATATCATATGATTTAAAATATTCAATGTCATAATTTTCATCCTTAATTGCATTTATCATTATAAACGAAGACCATCCTTTATCTGGCGACATTTCAATAATTTTTTTTGGTTTATATTCTCTAATAAATAAATACAATATATAACTGGTTAAAAATCCCAAACCTTTATTATATTTAAAGGTATTAAAATATGTCATAAATGTATCATAATATTTTTTATCTTCTACGTATTTTAATAGAATAGATTTCATTATAAATATTATATGCCTTTATTTTTATATTACAATAAAATTATATTTACATTTCTTTAAATATGCTTATTTTTTAAATTCCATAGTACAGTTTATTAATACTATCTTCAAAATTTACAGGTAATCTATATGAAAAAACCATTACCTAGTGGAATCCAAAAGAGGGTTCATGAAGGATGACGTCCTTGGAAAGCTCCACTAATTAATGGAAAAGAAAGTTTAATTATAAAAAGTAAATAAACACCGTGTATCAGAACCTAAAAATTTAAAACATCAGGTAGGTACTAAGAGAATGAAGCATAATAATCTATTATCTTTTTGGCAATTTACCAATAATAACTTACTATCAAGTTAGCTTGATAGTAACTTTCAAATTAATATTAGATATTAATATTAGATATTAGATATTAGATATTAAATTAATAACTTAATCTTTTATACACACTACTATACTTATCTGTATCTAAATTACTAAATCCAGAATTATTTAATAATTCTAACAAATTTTGGGTTTCTTCATATTCGTTTATCATGGTATATTTCTCCAAAGAACTACAATACATTCTATATTTAACGCCATTTTTTGTTAAATAAAATTCATATAAAGCTGGATGTACATCTCGTAACTCCATTATTTCTTTTTCATCTTCATTAATGCTATTTGTATCAAAACCATTATCCGTAATACCAAGTCTAATAGAACTCTTAACTATAGTTAATAAATTATAATCTACTTCCGATATTTTTTTTATCTGTAAATGGTCATTTAAATTATGTGGTGTTATTTTTTCTTCTTCATTTAGTAAAGATAGATTGACAATCTCGGCGATATATCCATCCTTCTCTGTGTGATTTAATCTTAAATACATAATCTTAATCTTAATATATATATAATTATCTTCAAATTTATTCATTAAACATAATTATATTATTTCTGTATATGTCCTGTATCGTACTCGAACCGATTAAACCAAGACAAAAAAAATTGGCTCACCCGAGAATCATACCACTAAATCAGCGGGCCTAATAGGGGACACCAGGATTTGAACTTGGGACCGATCGATCTGCAGTCGATTGCTCTACCACTGAGCTATATCCCCGATAGTGTCATTTAACGTCTGACCTAACGACAAAACTATTCTAAACTAAATTATACGGACGATTACTAAACATTAAGACATCATATATAGAATCCACATAGAAGTCTAGGTTATCATTATACTTCTTTGGTATCTTGACCTCGGTACCCATCTTTTCGAAAAGTTTTAGAAAACTAGTAATTACATATTTCTGACTAATATAGATAACATTAGCATCTGTCTTAGTCAGAAATATACTATCAAAACAGAATATCCGCTGCTTCCTAAACTCCCCAATTGTAGTATCTATCTTAAACACCTTCGAAGCCTTTTTCTGTCTCTTCCGCATGAAAATCTTGAGACTCATGGACAGCATGTCACTATCTTTACCCATTATATACTTATTCGGTACATCCCGAATTACCAACTTTTTTGGAAGTCTAGTATGACTCATTTCATATCTAATTTAATAATAGTTATTTTGTAAAATCAAATTTAAAGCCACCTGTGGGATTTGAACCCACGATCTTCTGTTTACAAGACCCCCTTGGAAAAGGCGGCTATTGGTGTCTCGTATCGGATTCGAACCGATGACCTTTTGCGTGTAAAGCAAACGTGATAACCAACTACACTAACGAGACTTAGATAGGCTTCATTGAGATTTGAACTCATATATCGAACAAATTACGATATGAAACCACAAAAAAAAATAGGTCCCACCGAGATTCGAACTCGGGTTACCGGATTCAAAGTCCAATGTGATAACCACTACACTATGGGACCCTTAGTATCATTTAAAGTCTGACCTAACGACTATAGCAGGAGAAGGTTTCGATCCTTCGACCTTCTGGTTATGAGCCAGACACGCTACCTCTGCGCCACCCTGCTTTATACATCATGTTGGATTTAATTACTATGGTTTTGTATATGCTGTACATTGGATTTGTCCAATCAACATGATTATTATGCTCCTAGTGGGGCTCGAACCCACGATCTCCGCGTTATAAGCACGGCGCCTTAACCAACTGGGCCATAGGAGCAAAAAATGACGGGAGAGGGGTTCGAACCCTCGCCTCCGAAGAGAACGCAGCTTAAATGCGTCGCCTTAGACCACTCGGCCATCCCGTCGAATACACTGAACATTAAAACATTAATAAGTTATAGATATTGCTGTTAGTTCAGTTACTACGCTCCGTGAGAGTTTCGATCTCTCTACCTTCCGATTAACAGTCGGACGCTCTACCGATTGAGCTAACAGAGCAAATGGTGTCATTTAATGTCTGACCCAACGACATACGCTCCGTGAGAGTTTCGATCTCTCTACCTTCCGATTAACAGTCGGACGCTCTACCGATTGAGCTAACAGAGCTAAAAAACAACAATTTCCTGATTGGGGTTTCCATACTATTCATGGATAAGTCACCTGTCTCTCCAGTTGTCAGTTGTCTTTCCAACTCGTCAATAGTCTTTCCTATAGTCATTCCAAGACCTCTATTGAGGATACAACTTATGGTACGACTCCAGGTCTTCGGGATAACCTTAAGAGTCTCAATTGAAATTTATTATAATATTTTTTTTATAGTGTATTGCTGTACCCAATCAAATGATGCTCCTAGTGGGGTTCGAACCCACGATCTCCGCGTTATAAGCACGGCGCCTTAACCAACTGGGCCATAGGAGCTAAAGTGTGTTGTTGTTTCAGATAGAATTGTGACATGACCTTCCCCGATTTTCAGTCTATCGGCTTGTTAAAAATTTAAAAGATTTTTTTGGTAGTTGAGTATTGCTGAATTCTATCTTATGTGATGACGGGAGAGGGGTTCGAACCCTCGCCTCCGAAGAGAACGCAGCTTAAATGCGTCGCCTTAGACCACTCGGCCATCCCGTCTGGTTGTACAATGAACTGTGGGTTTCTACGGTGCTCTAACCAATTGAGCTAACGGGGCTAACACCCCGTGCAGGACTTGAACCTACAACCCCCGGCTTAATAGGCTGTGAAGATTATTGCTGGCAGTTCATTTATTTTAGCCCTCTGCGGGGCTCGAACCCGCGACCCTCAGATTAAAAGTCTGATGCTCTACCGACTGAGCTAAGAAGGCTAATATTTTGTCGGATACAAGGTACTTTAATGTAAATACCGGATTTGAACCGATATCGTTAGATTAACAGTCTAATGCCTTACCAATTAGGCAAATTTACTAAGTTTTGCTGTTCGTACCTTTGTTGTCAATCTAATTGACAATCAATGTTTATCTTGATATGATAAAATCAATTTTTTTTTTTATATAATCAGTTTAACCTATTATAATACACTATTAACACATATTATGTCTTTAAGTTAATTTATACTAATATATTTAGTTGTATAAAGTCTATACTATCTATTTATTTCTACTTATTATCTTCATATCTACGCTTTAAATTACTTTAATGTACACTATAGTTAACTCCATCCATTTAAAGAATTAGAAACACCCTTAAAGTAAAATTGATTCCAATAACCGTCTGTTTATTATCACACTTGACTAACATCATGACTGTTGATGCCATCACCAAACGAAACCCACACATCGCTGAAACCATCAGCACCATTCAAACACAACTCTTTCAACGGGTTGTACGCTACTGCAATGATAATGGTTTCGAGATTGATGTCCAAACCCTTACCAAAAATATTGCGTTCACCCAAAAGGAAATTAATGAATTTATCGACATCAAATCTAAATCTGTATCATTCAAACTCCCTATTACATCCCCTACATTAACCAACAAGGATGATGGTAACCTTACCAAATTGGGTGTCACTCCTAAGTCTAATGGCATGAAGATTGGTGCCGCTGCCAAGAAGCCAGCTGGCCTCAAGATTAAGGGTGCTACCAAGAAGCCGGCTGGCCTCAAGATTAAGGGTGCTACCAAGAAGCCGGCTGGCCTCAAGATTAATGGTGCAGCCAAGAAGTCGGCTGGCCTAAAGATTGATGGTGCTGCCAAGAAGCCGGCTGGCCTGAAGATTGAAGGCGCTACCAAGAAGCCGGCTGGCCTGAAGATTGATGGTGCTACCAAGAAGCCGGCTGGCCTGAAGATTGATGGTGCTGCCAAGAAGCCGGCTGGCCTGAAGATTGATGGTGCTACCAAGAAGCCGGCTGGCCTTAAGATTGAAGCCGCTGCCAAGAAGCCGGCTGGCCTTAAGATTGAAGCCGCTACCAAAAAGCCGACTGGCCTTAAGATTGAAGCCGCTACCAAAAAGCCGACTGGCCTTAAGATTGAAGCCGCTACCAAAAAGCCGACTGGCCTGAAGATTGATGCCGCTAACAAGAAGTCGGTTGGCCTGAAGATTGATGGCGCTACAAAGAAGCCGGCTGGCCTGAAGATTGATGGCGCTACAAAGAAGCCGGCTGGCCTGAAGATTGATGGCGCTACAAAGAAGCCGGCTAGCCTGGAGCTTGAAGGAGATAAAATAGGTATTCAGAATTCGGAAAACCAACCAAACACTCTTCGTCCGATAGACAATTCTGATGTTGTTAATGAAGTCGGTAATGAAGTTGTTAATGAAGTCGGTAATGAAGTTGTTAATGAAGCCGACAATGAACTCGGTAATGAAGTCGACAATGAAGTTGTTAATGAAGCCGACAATGAACTCGGTAATGAAGCCGAAAATGAAGTCGGTAATGAAGCCGAAAATGAAGTCGGTAATGAAGCCGACCATGAAGTTGTTAATGAAGCAACAGTTAAGTCCAATGATTTTCAAAAGTTCTATTCTGAGTGTACTGATGCTGGTCTAGAAGTAACTGAACATACCTATAATCCAATTGGTAGTTCAGAACCATGGACTGGTCCAGTTGTACACACTGATAGTGATACCAAGGTGACAAGTGTTGTATCAGTACCCACTATAGTAATTGATGATAATCTTGGATATATTGTACGTCCAAAAGAATCATGCGAACCTAAGTCGGTTATCTATGAAGTAGACCCCGAAAATACTTTCGAAATTTCAGACGTGTCTTCTGAAATAGAAGTGGATTGTATTTCATGGATGTATGATTCTAAGGAGTATATCCTAGATGAAGTGACATCTAATGTATATCTCCATGATCAGGATACAGATTTGGATATGTTTGTAGGTAAACGAATTGGAAAGCCTGGTAACTACTCTATAGATGAAAACGCTAGTGAAGAATAAATTACAATTTACAGTAAATTTGATATACTTTTAAATTTTATTTTTTCTTAATTATGAGTCTAACTTTACATCCATATATAGTTAAATCTATAAATGATACACTATTAGAAGACCACCAAAAATTTCTAAAGAGTATATATCTTAAATATGGTGAAGTTGGTAATTTTAGTTTAAAATATTTAGAAGAGAAATATAGAATAGAAAATATTTTAATAATTCCAAATCAAATCCAAACCCTAAATTCTATACCTAAAACTAAAAAAATTATTAGAAGAATTAAAAATATAGATAGAAGGTTTCGGTGTATGGCTCGGTGTTGGGGTGGAGAGCAATCGGTTAAATATGACAATAATAATAATACATGGTCATATGGCTATCAATGTAAGCGACGAAAACAGTCTGGTATAGACTATTGTGGTATACACCAATCTGAAATAGACAAAGGCTATTTAACACATGGTAGGATTGATGGTGATGTACCACACCCACATTATAATAAATATAAACTCAAAATTGAAATCAAAAATACCATCTTGAAAAATAACTTAAACCTATCTAATCAATAGCCGTTATAATGGAAGTTAATAGGGAGCCCTTTTTTCCTAGCCGAGTTAATAGTCTAGGAATAGACATGCACCAAGTGCTTTGGGACTATATTCAGACTTCGTGTGAATATACTTCTAAGTTTGGAAGAACCTTTGACCAAATGATGTGTGAATTTCTTAATCCGTTCAAAGGTAAATCCGAATACGAAGAGTTGGTTGATTACTATCAGAGCTTAGAAGATAGTAGAGAAGAAGAATTCGAGAAATACCTAATTCTACAACAGAAGCAAAATAGCACAAGTGAGTCGAAGGAGACTGAACTGAATTATGATTCTGGTTCTGACAATTATCAGACCGAGTCCGAATCTGAATCCGATGATGATGATGGATATTGGGTAGAAAATTAGTTGAAGGTGGCTTAGATAGATTAGTTGTAGGTGTCTTAGATTAGATAGATTAGAATTTAATTTAGTTATTTAATTAAATTAAATTTGAATCTTTAATATTTATTTCTTTTTTTAATCATGTCATGCTATACATGCCATAAACTAAAATCCGATGATGTTAGATTATATAAATGTAATGTATGCAAATCTATTAAATATTGTTCTAAAGAATGCCAAACAATGGATTGGTCTAGACACAAACTAGAATGTAGAAATATAGATAAATGCCCTATCTGTTTACAGGAATTGACACTTAATGATTTTTGCCAGACTAAATGTAAACATCGATTTCACCTTAGTTGTCTACTACTATCATATTCTAATAATATGGATTGTCCATATTGTAGAACTAATTTAAATATATAATTATCAAGTTGTGTATTAATACATATTTTTATGTTTAGATTAAACCGATAATCTATAGTATAGTTTAAAAATTTGATTATTATTATTTACATTATATTTGGAAATGACCATTAGAATTACAATCAAACGAGTCTATAATTCTACAATTCTTACATGGAATGTGGATGAAAAAGCTACACTTAAATCAGTTGTTGATAAATTACAGTTAGAAGAAGGTCATAGGTCTATAATTACCACGCTACCAATTGTTTTCGAAAATAAACTTATCGAGTGGACTAATGACCAAACTTTAGATTCATACAATATTACTAATGGGTCTGTTTTGACGATTTTGTTATCAAGTCCAACCACTTTATTTGATAAGGATGGTTATTTGATATCTTCACATCCTGTCCATATAAAATATTAATATTTATTTAGGTACACCCAAAATATCATCACATCCATTGGGAAACATAACGAAGCTTAAATCTGTTTTGGGTTTACCTAAGATTTCATCTGGTAATGCTAGATTATCGATTTCGAGCTGAGTTAATTGGGTTGCATTTTCTTTTTTTGGATAGTCTATTTCTATTGGATTAGCAAGTTTAGTGAGTGTGCTACCACTTCTTGTACCAACCTTTATTACTTTACCAGAATTAAATGATATTTTTGTCCCACCTCTTTGTTTAGAACTTTGGCCTCGTCTTTTGGACCTTTTTTTATATCGTCTTTTTGACCTAATTCTATTTTTTCGTTTTACGCTTAGATTTATATTTCTTAATGGCATTATAATATAAATTCAGATTTTTAATTATACAAGTAGTGGTATTTTGTACTACATCTTGAATATATTTTTGACAACCAGTTCTTTATATAGTTTTTAAATTTAGTATCTAAATTTAAGGATTTAACTTTATATATTATAAGATGAATACTCAACAAAACTATTTGGATGAATCCATGTATAATATTATTCAAACTGCATTAGATAGAGGGTTTAATATTACACAAATTAAAAATAAATTTAATACACAACTAGATTATATATCTAATAGAACTAGCAAAAGAACGAAAAAGAAAAAAAATGTTAAAGCAGTTAGAGTTCCATTATGGATTTCAGACTCTTCTGATAACGAATAACTTCTACCTACTAAAACCAAATACTTCGAAATCTTTCGAATAGATTTCGTAAATTAAGTTTTTACATTTTTCTGTTAGGATACTTTTTCTCCCAGTCAGATAGTTACTACCATGTAACTTTTCTAACCCAATAGATATTCCATATTTGTCTCTTATAAATCCATATTGATTATCTATACCGTCAAAATTTACCACTTTATCTACCATCAATTTATTATCTTTCATTAAAAAATCTACTTGGGGTTTAAAATGATCATTATAGATAAATTCATTGTAGTTTTTATTATCTACTATATCTTTTACTTGTCTTAAAAATTTTAAAAAATTATATCCATCTTTTAGACTTGGGTATTTGATTTGTTGTAATTTTGGACGCCAATAAAATTCAGACATTAATCTAAAATATGGATGTCTTACTACACTAAATTTATAGTAACTATTATATTTTTCTTCACCCACTATTTCTATTATTTCTTTACAATCTAAATGTTGTAATGCCTTATCCATATTATTATGGTTGTGGATACCATATAAATTCTCTTTACTAGACGTTACCCCTAAATTATGCTCTATACTAGTTCCACCTGTTCTTGGTATATGTATGAATAGTAAATTTCTAGTTATATCTAACATATATTACTTATCTATTTTTTTTACCATGATTATACCTAGAAATAATTTCTATATTTAATATAATGAAAACTAGGCAACAATCCAATAAACTACCAAGAAGATATGAAAATCCAATAGACTATATGTTTGAAGAAATTTCTTATTTATTAGGACCTACATTATATCATAATAAATATACACCTAATATGATTACTACATTATCTTTTATATTTGGATTTATCGCATTATATTCATTATATAATAAAAAATATGTATTAGCTGCTATATTCCATATAATGTCTTATCTATTTGATTGTGTAGATGGCAACTATGCTAGAACATATAATATGGAAACCAAAATTGGAGACCTTTATGACCATATTAAAGATACAGTATATTCTGTTTTACTTATATATGTTTTTGTTATAAGAAACAATCATACTAAAAAAAATAAATTTATCATATACTCCATCTTTACTACACTACTATTAATAAGTTTAGTTTTTTTTGGATGTACCGAAATTTATATAAAAAAACATAGAAAAGATTTATTATCTAGTAATAGTCTCGGTACATTATCAAAATTATGTCCTAGTAGACCTACATTTTTCTTAAGCACATTTAAATATTTTAGTATAGGTACACTTAATTTATTTATAAGCATAGTTATTATTTCATTTTACTTTAATGAACAAACTAATACACATTGATCATCATGTCTAGGTGCACCATCTAATAACTCCCAACCTAGACCTCCTTCACTACATTTCGATAGTTGTCCACTTATTAGACTATCCATATAATCTTTACTGTCTATACCTATCTCATAACTATCCTTTAGAATATTATCTGTTATACAATCACCAAAACCATCACTACAAATTATAGTTACACAATCTTCTCCTTTTTTTACACTATCAGACACCTTTATATGCAATTTAGAAATTAATCTATCACTATCATTTAGATATTTAGGTAATACACCCAATTCTTTCGTTTTACCCATCACTGTATTACCTAAATTTATATATGGACTACCACCCATATTATACTCTATTAAAAATTTTTCTCTATTTCTTAGACTTTGGGTCCCACCCAGTTTAAATACACTCTTTAAAACATGACTATCTGGCATAGTTTTATAGAACTCCTTGAATCTAGTATCCAACACTACATCCCATTTATCAACATTTTTTACATATCTCCAAATCGGAATAACTCCATCCATATAATCTAGTTTTAATCCAGTACTTAGATTGAAACGACTACAAATTATACTTGGAGCAATCTCGTCTAACCCCCAATTACTATTTAACCACTCTAATACCATATCTTTATTATCACAACTGAAATCTTTACTATCTTCATACAATTTAGAGTCATAAAGACGCCAACTATAACAACTTCCTATATCTATTGTTATTGGATATACACTACATCTTATATTATCATAGATTTTCCAATCTATCACTACACTACAAAAACTATTACTATCTAAACCCACCTTAGACAATATTTTATATGACCAAATTATACTTAGCTTATCCAACTCCACTCTTAGAAAACTCTCTAGTTTACTCTTATCTATTGGAAATTGGATACACTTACTATATTCTATTAAATCTTTTGTTATTAAACACCCTAATATCTTACCTATCTTTAAACCATTATCACCATGGCCATTTAATACGATATCTAAACTTTGTTCTGGACTATTCGATACACAACTATATACTACATTTTTACCATAAATATACCGATTACTATTTATACCAGTTAGTTCTACACAATCTGATACACCTTTACCCGATTTTCTAACACCATGTATACTCTTACTCAAACTAAAATCACCCAATTTTATATTGGTATGTGAAAACATTCAATATTATCAATTAGAAAAAACATGTACTTCAAATTTAATTAAATCATTTACTAATTTTTAGAACTATACTAATATTTTTACTATTTTATTTAACATATATGTATTCATCACTTTCACTAACAACCTATTATTGGGTTTCTTAGCCTCTATATCTGCCTTGTGGCAAATTCGTAAAAAATCATACAAGGACATACTATAACCACTTTTACATAGGGTACTCTCTAACATTACATACAATTGGTTTTGAGTTATATCCATTATATAGTAATACTACATTATAATAATCGGAAATTTAACATACAGCATATACTAAAAATCGTACCAAGACACTATAAGCTATCATAATCCTCCACAATTAACACCAAATCAAAAATAAAAATATAATGGAAAATAGACAATATTATACTCTTTATCCAATTACCTTACAAACGAATATTCTTCGCTCATTGCAAATAATGCTACCCATTTCAAAACAGAATTAGCCCAGCTATAACGAATCCTATTATTATGGATCGTTATTCCGTCGCCTATTTGTAGAAGTCATTAAGTCCTTATAGACTCTTGTCATCTCCCAGAACAGTATATCGTAATATACTACAATTCTAATCGTTAACAAATAAAAAATCTAACCCCCACTCACTTACCTGCCCACTCACTTACTCACCAATATACCATACCCACACACCCATCCCACCACCACTACTCACCAATATACCATACCCACACCCATCCCACACATACTTACTGCCGTGCGTTGAAGCCCTGTGGACCCATCTGTCCGTAGAACTGTGGCATCTGCCCGTAGACTCCTGGGAAACCATATCCCATAGGAGGCATCTGTCCGTAGACTCCTTGGAATCCCATCGGGACCATCTGTGCCATCTGTGGCTGTGGCACCATCTGTGCCATCTGTGGCGGTGGCGCCATATGTGCCATCTGTGGCTGCGGGAGCGGTGGATACCAGATGTCGCCTGGTGCAGTCATCGCGTCAGCGTCTCGATTCATCTCGAACTCCTCGCCGTCCATTCGAGAATGGTCAAACTCTGACATCGACCCATCCGGATTAGGGGCAATTGCCAAGTCAGCAGCTTCACCCCACTCCAAAGCCGTCTGGTAGCTCGGGCTCGAAACTACATCAATATCCTTCTGCAGAGAAAGGAGTTCTCGGCCACCCTCCATATCCGCTTCGAACTTCTCCAAGTGGGTTGCTGCTTCGTCCAGCTCCTCATCCGTCGGAGGTACAGGCTCACCGTACTCGGCGTTGATTGGAGGCCACTCATCGCTCACAACGGTCTTCGAATGGTCACGAGCCAGAGCATCGGACAAAGCCTTCTGCACCTTCTGCGTAGCAGCCTCCACCTGATGCGGATATCCCTGCACCTCGAACCACACGGAAGTTCGGCCGTACTCTGGCTGAGGGTCGCGTATCTGCACCCAGGCACCAGTGGTCTGCTTGATGAAGTTGATATAGTGGCCCTTATGACCAATCACGAAACCCACGTACTTTGGATTCGCCTCCACCGCACACACCAGAGTTCCCGAGAATGGTGAAACACCCAACTTTCCGTAGCCGGCTCCGACCATAGTAGACCCGTCCCCTGCGAACACACTTCCTGGAATTTGTTGAACACTCATGTTTTCGTTTGTTTGCTTGCTTCAGTTCAAATAGAACTAGATTATAATCATATATACTCGATATGTATAAATCAATTTTTGTTCTAATAGCTTATAACATAGAACATACATAGAACATACATAGAACATACATAGAACATACATAGGTCAAACTACATCTTAACTATAAAAAAAAGTGTTTAATGGAATAAAATCAATAATGAAGTCTATCTACGCCTGGTACGCCCAAATCCGCGCGAAACACCTCCGCCACCCCAACCCCTAGAATATCCACGATGGCCACGACTCATTCGTCCAAGAGCATAGCCACCTGCCGCACCACCCCAGAAACCAGAACCACCACTCCTACCAACAGATGTAGGTCCACAACATAGAAACACAGCCAAAGCCAAAACCCCAAAGACAAACAATCCAGAAAAATCAGATTCGAATGAATGTCGACCCTCGTCAGTCCAATCCAGGGTATATTCCAACCCACAACTGCCAACCAACACGTAATCGTCAGTTGGATAGTCGTATCCTTCGCACACCATATCTGTCACACCGAACTTTACCTGGCTGTCCAATTCGGCAACACACTCCCACTGCGCATCTACACCGTCACTACCCTTGTTGGTGCACTGTATCACAGAAGGCCTCGCCCAATTTGGACACCTCGCAGAACCTCCGACACAACTCGCTTGAGGTATCGGAGAGCTACGTCGTCCTGTCGTCATCCCACCATGATGCAAAGTTACAGATGTCACATCAGACAAGAGCACTCGGTCGCTACTCGCCATCACACCACACACAAGCATCCATGAGAACATTGTAATAGTCAATTTGTTCATTATTCGTTTCTAATCATTAGATATTAGAAAAGTCTTCAATTTGTTTTTATATAGAACTAACCACTAACTACATATCATAAAGTCTATAGAAAAAAGATTTTATTGATAATGAATATACCCACACCCACACCCACACCCACACCCACACCACCCACTATACACTTCACGGTTCTCCAGACACATCCTCGTCCTCGCTAATTGGATGGGCGGTCACCATGTGCTGTTCGAGGTCTAGGTGAAGCTCAGTAGAGACCAGACAGTCTTCGTGCAAGCAGTACTTGGTAGTAACTGCGTCCTGCTCATCTTCGGCCACTGGCGGTGGTGTCTCCACACCGAACAACCTGGCCGCACGCCGACGCTCCTTCGCGCGCTGCCGACTGCCCTTCCGCTTCTTTCGAGGTTCTGGACTAGCGCTGGAGTCACCAGCAACAGAATCCGAAGCTCCACTTTCGCTCACAGCACCAGAGGCCAACTTGGCCGGAGTGAATTCCTCGGCATCGGCCGAAAGGGGTCGCCCAGAAGGCGAAACCACGGTTCTCTCCTCGGCCTTCACATTTGCCAATGTAATGGCCTCTTGGCGCTCCTTGCGCTCCTTGACATGCAGGTAGTTCTGGTACTTGAGCTTTCCAATCTTTGGTTTCTCCCCAAGCTTAAACGTCAGACCCTTCGTCTTCGCCTTCTTCTGCTTTGGGGCGACTGGTGACTCAGACTCGCTCGCGGCCCGCTTCCTCCCACGGGCCACAATTGGGGCCATCTCTTCGCGCTGGAGAACGTTCTGGGCGTAGTTCTTATCACCAACACCATTCAACTTGCGAATCTTGTGGTCCAACTTCTTCGGCTGCTGAGCCATGTACTCATCGAGAGTCATCGTTATCGGACCACTCCGCACCTCAGCGCTCGTATCGGGCAACCCGACAACTCGCGTCTTTCTCGTCTTCGGAGCCTTCGTCGGTTCAATCTCCAGAGCGGCGAACATGTTGGTCACAGGCTTCGCCGTCTCCGGCAAATTCTTCGCACCGGCATCGGCATGCTTCGGCACGTACGGGTTGGCCAGACGCCAAAGCTGACGCCGCATCTCCGAATCCACCAAACTGCCCACCTTCTCATGGACCAGAGCTCGCGCATGTTCGATCTGGGACCGCGTGCCACGAATCATCAAGCTCGGCTTCGTCCCACGGCGAGCCGCAATCGTTTCGATCGTAGCACCACTCTTCTCCTGGATGCCCTTGATGCTCGCCCCACCACGTCCGATGACACCACCCATGTGCTCGCGCTCCACGGTAACCTCCTCCGAACGTCCATTAGAGTACATCGTACTGCCGAAAATGGACCCGAGTTGACTGAACTGGTTTCGAGTTGAACTGAACTGAACTGGTTTCGAGTTGAACTGAACTGAACTGGTTTCGAGTTGAACTGAACTGAACTGGTTAAGTCGCTTTGTTTGAAAGTTTGTTGTCACTAGACGTGGTACTAATTACCTTCACATTCGTCACCAAATCAATTTTTATATAGATAGAGACATAAAGACTACACATACTCTATATATCGTATATACATAGTCTATATGCAGTTTTCGGTTACATTTACACACCCATATCTACATAGAAAAAAATTGAATCCATTATAGCATCAATTACTCATTGAGAGATAGACTATGCATCGATATGTTACGCAGATTTCGGTTACATATTGCCAACTCAAACCAGCACCATACTACCAACATACCACTAACATACTACCAACAAACTACCAACATACTATCAGATATCCACTCATGTATATGAACATCGGTCTACACAATCAATTTTTTTTTCATAGTTTAGAGTAGACTACTCTAAATCTAGAAATGTAACCGAAAACTGCCTCCTATTCATATCCTATATTATGTCTACTTATGGAACCCAGTCTAAAATAAATTTGATTCTACAGTTTGATACTATATGAAATATACAGTTTCTCTGGAACTAAACAACCAACCAAACCAAACCAAACCAACAACAGCATGACCAATACACGAGTTTCAATCCCAAAAAGTTCGATGAACCCTTTGCTCCGAGGCCTTAACGGTCTTCTCGAAGCCAAGATTGGTGAGCTGATGGCGGCGTCTACCGCCGGCGAAGATGGTTCGCATACCTTCACCGAGGAGCAGATACGAGATATGATCCCCAGCACGGCCGAGTTCGGTCTACTGATGAAGCCTGAGCGCGCCAGCAAGTCGCGGAAGACCAAGGACCCGCACAAGCCCAAGAAGCCTAAGACGGCGTATCTTATCTTCACCCACTCAGATGAGACGAAGCTCGCATTCAAGGAAGCCAACCCTGAACTATGGGACGCCGAGAAGGAACGTCCCACCAAGATTACTGAACTCACTAAGTGGGCTTCAGTTCAGTGGAAGGCGCTCGACGAAGGTGCCCAGGCACCGTATAAGGCCAAGCAGGCCGAGCTCAGCGCCGAATACCAGGAAAAGATGGCAGATTACCAGCCGTCCCAGGTAGTCATTGACGAGGATGATGTACCTGATGCCCCTAGTGACTGGTCGGGCCCATTCAATGGATTCTATCTCTGGAAGAATGTAGAGGGCAAGAAGACCTACAAGACGTTTCAGGAGGCCATCGAAGCCGCTGAATCTAATGAGGAAGCTCTCGGTGTCACAAAGACCCCATCTGGTGTCTACAGTGTCCGAAAGGGGGAAGGTGGACAGCCTTACCCATCCTCCAAGGGCGAGGTATCTTGGATGAAGGGCGAAGCCACAATCACTACGGTTACTCCTGTCGCACCGAAGACCAAGATGAATAAGGCCAATTCACTCACCTCGTCAGGTGACGATGCCACACTGGACCACTCAATCAACCCTTCTACAGAGGATAATGAGGTCTACGACCAGACTACCGAAGAAGAATTCGACCCCGAAAACGATGATGGTGAAGAAAACGATGGTTTCGACCCTACAGCCGAGGAGGAGGAGGAGGACGAAGAAGGCGCCGATGTTGTCCGATGGACACATGAGGGCACCGAATACCTCGTCAACAACGACAATGGCGACATCTACGATGCCGTAAAGTACGAAAACGAGGCCGTAATTGTCAAGATTGGTGTTCGCGAGCCCAATACCGAAGAAGGCTCTATCGTCACCGAGTAAATAGGACAATAGTTAGATAGTTAGGTATATTTTATCAAATTACATTAAACCATATTTTTTTGTTTTATAGCAATACAATCTTATTGGTTGTCACAAGCATAGAAATCTTCAACCCAAAATTAGAATACACGGAACGGTGTACTATCAAATCGGTGTTCTATCAAAATGGATATCAATCTTGGATTTAGAAGCTAACTACAATAGCGACTACTAAAGAATTTTGGATGAACCATAAATTATTCAGAAATAGTTAGATTATAAAATTGATTGACTATAATATAGTTTTTATATATAACTGTCTAACATGACTTATGAGTTCTATCAACCTGGACCAAAGACCAAACAACTCGGATCCATAAGACTAGGTAGAAAATCTAGTCATATCGGCGCTGTGTCTCAAATACCGAAGGAGGAACTTAAAGCACTATTTACAAACGGAGGTTGTGACTTTGTTCGGATGTTCGATGGAAGATGGTGTGAACTTATTTTAGTAGATTGGGAAAAGGAAGAAAACACTTGGATCCGCAGAGCATTGGAACCAGGTCAATCCACCGAAAATAAGAGGATTCTGGTTCTTTGCGAAGAAGGTCGTCCTTTGCATCAATATCCAAAACATCCCCCCCACCACCCCGTACATCAAGGTTCTTGGTATAAGATTGCCATAGAAGATACCAACACAGGAAATATCCTTCTTCGGTCATTCCACAACATACCTAAAGAAGCCCTTTCTTCCCAAAGCCAGTCACGTTCGCACCTTAGCACAGATGGTTGGTTCTACCAAGGAGGCCCTAAAAATGGTCGTCCATCCACCATAGGTGCTGACAAAACATTTTGGTTAACACTCTCGCGAAGACTTTAGAATAGAACAATAACACTATATTTATATTTTTCTATATTTTTTTAGATTAGAGTTTTAGCTTAATTGATTTTCTAATAGATACTTGATTCTCTATTATCTATTGATTACAAATATTTTCAAAATTGACATATATTCTTACTATTATGATAATTAATTATAGACACTGACTTGGTCAAACGTCTACCATGTCTAACATTTTCAGATTGAATCCTAAACTACAGAAAGCAAAGATAGCATTGGCTAAGTATGGTTATGCACTATACAAGCCATACCAAGAAGATGGTGTCAAATGGCTACTCAAAAGGGAAAAAACACACAATTCGGATGGTTCAAAACGGAATGGTCCATTTGGTGGTTTTATTTGCGATGAAATGGGATTGGGTAAAACCATACAGATGATTTCACTTATAGTGGCAAACCCATTACCAAATACATTGTTAGTCTTACCCGCTAGTTTGATTAGTCAATGGGTACAAGAGTTTTCAAAGTTTGCACCAGAGTTAAAGATAGTAATTCACCATGGTGGGTCTAGAGTTTGTCATTCTAATGAGATTACTCGACGAAATCTAGATGAACCTATTGTTTGGATTACATCATATAGTCTTTTTAGAGGTATTCATGACATCCCATCTGTTTTTCAATGGGTTAATTGGGATAGGGTTATTGTTGAGGAATGTCATTACTTTCGCAATCCAAATTCATCTATCTCTAAGACTATCATTAAGCTTAAGTCTAATATTAAGTGGGGTATTACTGGTACCCCTATTCAAAATAGGATGTTAGATTTGTATACTTTGTTTAGATTTCTAGGTATTAATTCAGTTCTAGTTAAAGATAATATGGAGTTTATTAAGAATAAGTATATCCTTAGGCGTACTAAGAAGATGGTTGAACAGTATAATGTTAAACTAGCCTTACCACCTTATAATATACAGATTGTTAATACTTCATTTAAGTCTATACAAGAAAGAGATTTATACAAAAGAGTTTATGGCGATGTTCGGAAAAAACTAGATATTCTTCATAGTGTCGATTTCTCCCAGATACATATTTTAGAGTTAATTCTTAGACTTAGACAGGCGTGTATTCTACCACAGTTGGTTTTGGATGGATATGCTAAGAAATTCAATACTAATAGTGTCCAATGGAAATACACTAATTCTAAGTTAGATAATGTAATTCGTCATTTGGATTTAGATAACAATATTAGATTTGGTCATCAACAAAACAATTTAGATGGTGTATATGATTTTAAAATTCAAGAAGCAAAGATACCAAATAGATTGAATATACTACCAAATACTCATATAGACGAGGGTATAGATGATGATACTGAACATGAACTTGACCAAGAACTTGATGATATTGGTATAGATGATATAGTTGAGGGAGAGCAGGTTAACATTGGTGAAGATAATAGGACTATTATCTTTACTAATTTTAAGATAGAGTTGGATTATTTGTATAATAAATTGACGAAAAATGGTTATAGGGTACACACTATATCTGGTGATAAATCATTAGCTGATAGGGCAGCCGTTATCTCCAACTGTCATATTCAAGATGTTTTATCTAAAGATTTTGTAGATGTATTGTTGGTACAGATATATGCCGGTGGCACTGGTTTGAATCTATATATGTTTAACCATGTTTATTTTACATCTCCTACATGGAATCCTGCTTTGGAAATGCAGGCAATTGCTAGGGCACATCGGATTGGTCAGAAAAAAAATGTTATAGTTAAGAAGTTTGTATTACATTCTAAAAATATATCTACAATAGATAACAGGATATTGCATGTACAGCAACAAAAGGTTCACATTATACAAAATGTATTATAAATATTATTATTACTTTTACTTTTAAACCCATACAAT
>JGI24005J15628_10000641_pt1 | contig 19765 bp, 24 predicted proteins | sample LinPmetageLP40_FD_15628 | JGI IMG/M metagenome (IMG submission 15628)
TTTATCAGACGCAGAGAAAAAAACATTCGATCAAGCTCAACAAAGAATTGATTTACAAGAAAGTAAAGATAAAGTTACAAAAGACCAATCTAAAGAAAGAATTGATCTAGATGAGCGGAAAGTTGAAGTAGACGAAGAGCGACTTGAGTTAGATAAATTAAAAGTTGCCGAAGGTATTACCCCAAAAAGTGATGTTCTTGGAGATGTAGGTAAATATTTAGATGACAACCTTAATAATTTAAATGATTCAGAAGAGGACATGCAAGATAAATTAATTCCTATTCTTGCACCCTTTGGTATATCAGTTGAGCAAGCAACTCCGTTTCAAGATGAAATTAAATTTACTGTGGGGTCAGGAAGCAATGCTACAGAGATAACTATAGATTTAGATGATTATACTGCAGAATCTCTTAAAAAATTCATACAGGGATTTGTTGCCTCTTATGCATCTAATGAAAGTCTTATCAAAGGATATAAAATGATAATAAGTAAAGAAAATACAGTTAATTATTCTGGTAAACCTACAGGCGGTGGTGTTGGCGGAAAGTATAATCCTAAAGAATAAAATATGAATGAAGAAGCTTTAAAAGACTCGTATAACTTGTTTGTTTCTGAAGGGTATAATGGCTCTATGGAAGAATTTTTATCTTTACTTAGCAGCAATCCAGAAGCTTTAAAAGATTCCTATTCTTTGTTTCAGCGGGAAGGGTATGAGCAACCAATAGAAGACTATGAAGTTCTGATGGGGGTAAAAAAAAAAGAATTGGTTTCACCATCGGGCGATGGTTTTTCGGAGCAACCTATTCCAGATAAGTCTGAAGAGTTTACTATTGACGGCAAGGCAGTTACTCAAAATGAGTTTGAAGACTATTCAAATAAAATGCAGGCTGTTAGCTCTACAATAGATTCTACTTTAGAAATTCCAGAAGACCCTAAGCAAGAAGAATTTACAGATCCAATTACTACTGAATTAATAGATCAAGAAGAAGAATTTGTTGTGCCTCAATTAAACTATCAATACAAAGATCAAGGCTTTGTTTTTGAACAAAGTTCTTTATTGGGAGATGCTATGACCGTTACTTCTGCTAATGGCAAAACAATAGATGTTGATTTAGATGTGTTTTCTGATTCAAGCAAAACCGAAGAGGCTAATAAATTAAAAATATTTTTATCAGAAAATAAATTAGAAAGCAAAACCTTAAAGTCTAGAGAGTTTGGGTATCAAGAAAATAAACAAAAGTTTCAAAATGAAAAAGAAATTACAAAGGTTGTTAAGTTAATAAATAAGGATGCAGATGTTTTAAGTAAAAGGATACAAGTTTACTTAAAAGAAAATAGTAAAGTAGATCAGGAATTAAAGGCAATATCTTTATTAAGTTCACAACAAAAAATTGATCAAAAAAATAGAATAGACCAAGTTGTTTTAAGAAAAAAAGAATTAGATAATATAAAGTTAAATTTAATTCGATCAGAAAAAAACATAAGGTATAGAGATAAAGAACTACAAGAATCGGCGGGTAAATATTTTACAATGAAATCTTCTCAAGGAACTTGGGGCGGTGCAATTTCCAATGCTATTTTGGATGGGTCAGCTAGAACAGGAGCTGGTCTGGCAAACATAGCTACAGATGTATTTACATACTTTACACCTCTAGAGTCTTTAATGGGCAAGGAAAACTACCAAAAAGATTTCTTATTAGAAGCTGAAAAGTTAAACTTAGGTAAACCCAATAAAGACCAATCAATTGATGATTGGATAGGGTCAATAGATGATGACCAGGTTAATAAGATAAATAAAAAAATACGAGACGACGCAAGAAAACAAGTTAAATACTCAACTGTTTACTATGAAGATGGAGTAAAAAAATACAGAACCCCCGAGGAAGCTAAGGGCCTTGGATTACTTGACATTCAAAGAACCGCACTAAGAGAAATTGCAGGTGACCCTGCGACCACCGTAGAGTGGACAGACTTAAAAAAACAAGGATTTTGGGGGGGAGCATTGCTAGGTGTTGCCGAATCTCTACCAGCTATGCTGGGAGCTCCAGGTGCTGCAGGTTGGGCGCAAAGAACCGCACAAATGTACGGTCAAGTTTCCGATTACCTTACACAAGAAATGCAAGGCGACACAGATTTTAATGAAATTAGTGAGGCTGAAAAGGCAGCTATAACAGTTCCAATAGGAATTGTTGTTGCTTCACTAGAAGCTGCAGGGCTACGTAATGTGCTTAGACAAAAAGGATTTTTAAACAGCATACTACTAAAGGTGTTAAAGAAAACTCCTAGAAATGTCAAGGGGGTTTATTTTCAACAATTAGTAAGAGAGGAAGTGGATAATGCAATTTCTCGCGGTGTGTTGGTTATTACAGCTGCTGGCGCAGCTGAGTTTGAAACAGGATTTGCTCAAGAGATAGCGGATATAACAGGNAAAATGGTTTATAACAAGCTTAAAGAAAAAGAAATGTTTACCACTCCTGAANGTTTAGCTGATGCTTTTGCTCAAGTTTTAAGGGCTGGCGCTCAAGAAGCTGTAGGTGGTTTTATATTGGGAGTTCCAGGAGCTATGAATGCTGCGACGACTAAAAGAAGTTATGCTCAAATAGACGATGATACTTTTCAAATGTTTGAGAGTATTAAAAATGATCCTGAGTATACCTCAATGTATGTTACTGACATTAAAAACAAAATACTTAAAGGAGAATTAACAAAAGAAGAGGGAGAGAAACAAATAAGTGATTTTCAAGACCTTGTAGGGTTGGCAAATAAAATTCCTAATGATTTAAGCGTAACCCAAAAGAAACAATCGCTTGTTTTGTTAAAAAGAAAACAAGAATTAGAAAGAAGAACAGAAGGTAAAGACGCTTCGTTAGTTAAAAAGGATTTAGATGAAATAAGTTCTATTAATACTCAGTTAGAAAACATAAGGTTTGATAAAGAAGCAGAAACAAAAGCTGAATCTTTACCAGACTTTGAAGCCACAGAAGAGCAAACCCTAGAAGAAGACGGTAAATTAACTAAAGATCAGAAAGATATTGATTCGTTTTTTGGGGAACAAACCGAAGAAACAACTGAAACAGTAGAGTCTAATTTAAGCATCAACAGGGCTGGTAAAATTGTAGAACAAACATCTGACGAATTGTCCACAGAAGCCACTGTTATATCTATCGCTAAAAAGGCTGCAAAAGCAATATCTAAATTATTGCCCAATACAAGAATAGTATTACACCAAAACAATCAAGAGTTTGAAAAGTATGCAAGGCCTGGTAGAGCGGAAATTATAGGGGATACCATTCACGTAAACCTTTCAAAAGCTATAGCAACTACAGTACCTCATGAAATTTTTCATGCTGTATTTTTAAATAAAATTAAAACTGATCCAAGAGCAGCTGAGGTTGCTGAGATTATGATGAAGTCAGTTAGAAAAACTTTACCTAATGACAGTGAACTGGCTAGAAGGATAGACACGTTTGCAGAATCATACAAGGATGTAAGCGAGTTGCAGAATGAAGAGAGACTTGCAGAGCTTATTGGAATAATGGCCTCAGAGTATCAGACACTAACCAAACCGCAAAAGAATATTGTAATAAAATTCATTGAAGACTTGGCTAGAACTTTAGGCGTTGATATAAATCTTACTGAGTTTACAAAAACTGACAACGACGTAATTGATTTATTAAATACGTTATCTACAAAAGTTGCGACAGGAGAAGAAATTACAGAGGGAGATGTTGAAATATTAGAAGACGGCACAAACCCGGTCGGAGACCCCACAGAGATAAGAGTGCCGAAGCCACGGCAGCAAATTGAGTTTGAAGAGTCATATCCGTTATCACTTGTCACACCCGACAAAAGAATTGATATCATCTCTTTGGTAAAGGACATCAATGTTAAAAAACAAAAGGTTTGGTTTTGGGTAGCAGATCAATTAGGTTTTGGAGATTTCCAGGGCATACAATTAGACGCTGGTCCAAGCTATGCTTTTGATGGTGAGGCAGTATGGGCAAGCTCAAAATCCTCTAAATCTATTGATAAAAATATAAATAAAGCAGACTATTTATTTATTATCAGCGGTTCTCCTGAACGTAGTTTATTATTTAACAAAAAGGTTTACGATGTTTTTATAGGTAAATTAGGTGATTTCGACACATTTAAAGAAGATGCACTGGCGACTAATCCTACAAAAGCTGTGCGAGAGATTTTAAATAATTTTAATAGTTGGGAGGCTCTTAGGGATAGTCCACAAAGGAAAGCTTTTCTAAATGCAATTGTTGACCAACAGGGTAAACCAAATACAGAATTTCATAAGTTTATAAAATCAAAAGATGGTTTTATAAATACAAACGATATGCGCGATGGATTTTATAAGGCCAATGATTTCAATATAAATGATGTGATGGTGGTCATAAAACCTACCTCAGCTAGAGATGGATCACAGCATTCAACATATGATAATGAAGTTTTAGGAGAGGTGTTAGGAGTACCAGATGTCAAGGTAAATGCCTTTGACATTATGCCTCAAGAGATGGTTGATAAATATAAAAAACAACTAACGCAACAAGAAAAGTCTCAGGTGGTTGCTCCATATGGCTCAGGAATTAGGGATGTGTCGCCAAGACAAAGAAGGCAGCAGAGAACAATAGAGCAGGTGGCTCAGCAATATAATATGGATAACCAAGGGTTTATTCCCAAGACGGCTAACCTATCACAGTTGCGTAAAGCAGTAGCTCCATTTGGACTAGAGGCAAGACAGGCTAGAGTGGATCAGTTTGGCAGGGGCGGAGGTTTATTCCTTGTCCGTAATGGCAGAAAGTTTAACCCTTTTGCTCAGACCACTAGAAGACAGCAACGCTCAATAGACAACTCTCTATCTAAGGCATCGTTAACAACGCAAGTGGCTACCACCAAGGGTAGTTATGAAAAGGTTGCAAGAAAGATTTCGGCTACTGACACAAAGAACGCTTTAGATTACGGAGCTGGATTAGGGCTAGGAACAGACGTAATGTCAAATATTTTAGAGTCTCAAGTAGATTCATTTGAGCTAAATACTGAAAGGTGGAAAGGTAAAAAACCCCCGACCTATACTAAATCAGAAGACATTATAAAAACATATGATAACATTATATCCCTTAATGTTCTCAATGTTGTTCCATCTGATGTTAGAGGTTTTATTTTAAATGACATTTTATCTAAGCTTAACCCCGGTGGTAAAGCATATATAAGTACCAGAAAGTTTAAAGGTGATATAGATCAAGCAAAAAACTTTAAGTTAGGTCCAGAGGAAAAAAGCTATATAATTAAAAGACGAAAGGGTAATGAAACTATTGACGTATATCAAAAAGGATTTGATGGTAATGAGTTGGTAGATTACATAAAAGAAACGTTGGGTCAAGATTTTAAAATACAAAAAGACAATAGCTTCGGTTCTTCAGGTGTTATAATAACTAAACCTGGGGCTAGACAAAGACAGCAAAGAACAACTGAAGATTACATAAGAGAAGGTAGGGAAGCAGGTTTTAGAGATGAATTAATTATAGACTACTTACGAAGAGTTAGAAAGTTAAAAGTAAAAGAGATAAAAGACTTAATGGATATTGACTCCGAATTATTGGGAGCGTTACCTGAAAGTTTTAAAAACATAAAAAAGGGTGCAATTGCGGGGCTTAAACTTTTCTTGAGGGTTGAGGCTTTTATTTTAAAAGAAAACAGATTAAATACTCAAAGAAAAAAGAAGCTAACTGACGCTAAAATAATGGACAAGGCCATTGAGTTTTTAGAAAAACAACCTGAATATAAAAACGAAGCCGATACATTTAAAGTAAAAAAAGAGACAAAAGCCAGAAAAACTTTGTCGACTCAACAGGCTTTGATGTTATCAGATCTACAAAAAACACTAAACCAAAGGCCTACTAAAGATATTGCTTTAAAAATTAGAATTGCCAGAGCAATGGTTCGTAACAGGTCAAAAGGAGAGAGGGATTTACAGAAGATAAAAAGAGAGTTGCGCAACTTTATGCGTAAAACTTTACCTGCTAGTGTCTATACCAAGAGCGAGGCAATGAATCTTTTAAAGAAGATTGAATCAGCAACATCTAAGAATATTGAAAACCTAATGGATGAAGTAATATTGTTAGCTACCACTAAAAATAATATAGCGCTTCAGAAAAAAATAGACAATCTTCTTAACGGCAAGTACGAAACAATGGTTAGCGGGAGAAGAAAAGGAATTAAAATAGACTCAGACACTAGAGATCGGATTAATGTTATTAAAAAAACATTAGTTAACTCAACTGCAACTGCAGAACAGATAGACAAAATAAATCAATCACTCACAGAACAGTTTCAAGATTTAGCTAAAGATCCTACTCCAGATGAAAATGTTTTTAACAAAATGTCTGACCTTCAGATAGCAATTAACCTTAATAACGCTCTTCAGATGGATGACGCCAACTTATTTAAAACAGTTGCGCTAGATGAAGCGGTACAAAATCTTGTGGGATTAGTTGAGGGTGGAAGAACACTTTTAAGAGTTATTTTAGAAAAACAAGCTAAACAATATAGAGATCAATTTTCTGAGGTTTACTATGATGTAACCGGAGTCAAAGTTGACATGGAATCTGGAGACGCAGACAGTATTCTTAAAAAACAAAAATCAAATAGAGAGAATAAAAAAATACGAGACAACGTAACAAAGAGAGTTTCTAAAGCCATCGCGGGCGTAGCTAATTCAATTGAAAATCAAATTTTTGGTACAGCAGAGGCCTTAGACGGATTAATGGATAGAATTTCTAGTTTACCAGGAGAAATGTTTGGAGGAAGAACTGAAGTGTTAGTAACTAAAAGAGTAGATGAATCTTCTAGAAATTACAAAGAAAGAAAGTTAGGGTTTGAAGCTGTTCTGCAAGATAAACTAATGAATTTATATGGAAAAAACTGGAAGAAAAAATCTAGAAAAAATAACCAACCCATATTAACTGGTATTTACAGAGACTTAAAGGCGGTAGAAAAAGCAAAGAAAGCATTTGAAGAAAATCCTACCAACAAAACAAAAGCTAATTACATTAAACTGAAAGAAGAAAACGAAGAGGTTTTAAGTCAGAATCAAATGTATTACTTGTATAATCAGTATAAAGATCCTTCAAACAAAGAGGCTTTTGATGAAATGTATGATGGTGATTCTGCTAGAATAATGAAAGAAGTAGAGGCTAAGTTAGATAAAAAAGTAAAAGATTTTGCTGATTGGCAAGTAAATGAATTTTTTCCCGCCATGTATCCTTATTATAATAAGGTTTATAAAGAAATATATAGGACAAATATGCCTTGGAATGAGTTTTATGCAGGAAGAATATACAGAGAAGGTGTTGTGCTAGAAGAGCTAGATTTATTGGGTGATAAAAGCGTTTTTAGAACTTCTGTAGGTTCAGCTTCTACAAAATCTAGAGTAAACAGTAAGCTTCCTATTCAAAAAATGGATGGGACTGATGCGTTAATAAGTTATGTAAACGACATGGAGTATTTTGCAGCTTATGCAGAAACCATAAGAGATATTAATAAATTATTTACAAATCAATACCTTAAGGCAGCTATTAAAAACTTACATGGAGACAAAGTGTTTACCTACATACAAAAGGCCATTCAGAAAATAGCCAATAAGGGTGTTAGATCAGAAGGATATGCCTCATTTATAAATGGAATGAATACTGTATTTATATTATCAAGATTAGGATTAAGCCCTGTTATTATGATTAAGCAGCTTACCTCTATTTTTACCTATGCAAATGACATAGGTATAAGAAACTGGATAAAATATAGTTATAAAAACTTGAGCGAATTAAAAAGTTTGTGGGGTGAAGTGCGTGATAATTCGGTTTATATGCAAGACCGAAAAAACAACAGTATACTAAGACAAATAGAAAGTTACTCGGAAACTGGAATGAAAAGTTTTGTGCCCACGCCAGCTAAAGATTTTGTTGTAAACTTTTTAATGTGGACTACTAAATTTGGAGATAGAATGGCCATTATGCTAGGTGGATTGGCTAATTATTCTTATTACAAAGAACAGGCATTATCTCAAGGTAAAACAGAGAAACAAGCCATAGACATAGCAATTATAAAGTTTGAAAAAGACACAAAAAGAACGCAACAATCGGCTGATCTTCAAGATAAAGACCTCTATCAAACGACTAATCCAGTAGTCAGATCACTAAATATGTTCCTAACCACTCCTAAGCAGTATTTAAGAAAAGAAATACAAGCCGTTAGGGGTTTATCTAGCAAGATTGCTGCAAGGGATTTAAAGGCGGGTAAGGGAACGCTTAAAGAAAACCTAAGGACTCTTGCAATGTATCATATCTTTATGCCTGTTATATTTCAGTATATCTCAATGGGGCTCCCAGGTTTATTAAGAGGCTGGAGAGATGATGACGATGACGACTTAAAAAGAGCTGCAATTATTGGAAACATTAATGCATTGTTTGTATTAGGAGAAATGGTTACGATGGCTGGAGACTTTTTTACAGGTAAACCTTGGGCTGGGCAAACAAAGTCTCTTGGTGCTGTAACTGTAATGCAATCTCTCATACGAAAGGCATTAAAAGCAACAAAAACTAAAGATCCAGTGAAAAGAGCTGATGCGTGGCAAGATTTTCAATTAGAGCTTATGACTATAGTTGGAGTTCCAGGCGCGCAATTAAAAAAGTTTGTGGAAAATTATTCTAAAGTTTTAGATTCTAAGGATATGGGTGAGTCAATATTGAGGTTATTAAATTTTTCAAACTATCAGATAAGTGGTCGTGAAAAGAAACAATCTGCTAAAAAGAAGATGACAAAAAGGGAAATGGAAATGCTTATGCCAGGGATGTATGAAGAAATAAAAGAACTTGAAGGAGGTGAGTTGGAGGATTTACAAAATGAATTAAAACAAATGGAAAAGGATATGTTAAATGAATTATATAAATAACTATGCCATTTAGAAGTCAAGCGCAGCGAGCGTACATGTATAAGAACCTGCCTGAAATAGCAGAAAGATGGGAAGCGGAAACTAATTCAGGGACACTGCCTAAGCGTATACGTCCCAAAGAAAAGACTCCCAGCATAATTACACAGCGTAGAAGGAGACGAACGGCGAGAAGATGAGTTTATAAAGTATATAAACAATAATAGTGTTAAGCATCACAGCCAACATAAATTTTAACTTAGGGTTGTTATTTTCTGACATATTTAAATTCTTTTTTATTGTTGTACTTTATTTCTAAATCAACCTCAGCTTCTGACCAAGACACCTGACCATTAATAAACTGAGGCCTTCCATATATAATACCATCTAAGCACCCCCAGATCAACACTGGATTTAATCTTTTGTCTATTAACTTTAATACTTTTCTTACTGATAGGCTAAGTGGAAATGAGTTTTGTATTGCTGTGGTTAACACCTTAACTTCTGCGTAAGAAGAAATGTTTTTATTTTTATCAAACAGCTTATAGTCTACGTCGTTAGGCCCTAGCTTTTGATAACTACCTTTAGTTAGATCAGTGTAAGTCTTGATCGCGGCTCTCTCCCGGTTCAAGTCTTGATCATTCTCAAAAATCATAGATCCATTAGACAGTTTATGGCAGTGTGTCCGCCTATTACAACTCCACAGCCAATAGCTTGTTTCTTAAAGTGTTTCGCGTATGCTGTTGCGTACGAAGATCCATCTACGCCGCAGCCCACCTGCATTCCGAACACCTTAAAATTTCTTCCAACCATCCAGTCTGTATAACATTGTGTATGGATATGTCCTTGAACCGTAGACATCATATCGTTTTTTGCTTTTGTTCGAGCAGTACCGCCTTCCCCGTGCACAAATTGTACATCATCATAAACTATACGCTCTACCCAGTTCCAATTAGTTCCAAGCACTTCGTTGTAAGACTTGATCCAGGCGCTAGGTATGTCTGAAGTCTGAGCCTTTCTCATAACCATTCTATCGTGATTCCCTATCAAAACATCAGCTTTTGGAAATGCCTTTCTCCATTTCTTTACAGCTTTAATTGCGTATTTAAGCTCATCCAAGCCGCCAGCACCGTCAGCGGATGTCTCATGATAGCTCGTATAATGGTTATCTATGATGTCTCCGATGTAGATTACTTGGTTGCACAAATACTTAGCATAAGTTTCTTTGCAAAAATCTAAATATCCATCGAGTTCAAATGGAGCGTGTATGTCTCCGATGACAAGTATGCGTCTCTCGTTAGAATTTAAGTTATCGTAAGCTATTTTTTTGTTGCCCTTCAATCTAGGTCTAAAGTCACTATATTTCATCTTGTAAAGATTCTGAAATTGATTTAAGTTTTCTATTTAATTCAATCACTTCATTCCTTAACAAGTCATAATCCTTATCCATAAGAAGTTCATAGATGTTGTTGATTGAAGTGTGAAGATCATCCATTATGAAGTTAATGTTTTGGATTCTCTTTTGCTCGATGGGAGGTATTCTCATTTCTTTTTTTTTAAACCTACTAATCCCCCCAGAGAAGTAAATTGTTTATTTATTTTTAGATGTTAAATCTTTTTCGTCCATGTGTGCTTGAAGAAAATAGCCATCTGTAGGGCTAATCCTAGAGATGGCTTGGTATATCTTGCGGCTAGTGGCCTTTGTCTTTTTCATTTCTGACTCTTTGGAGTCTGACCCCATTCTGGTATACATCTCTGAGTCAATACGAAGTAGTTCATCAACTTTTCTTTTAACGGTCCAAGTTGTAAACCCTACTATTTTTCCAATATCTTCTGAATTATAACTCATTATCGTAATTATATAATCAAATTTAATGAAAAAAACAACAACTTATTAAAAAGTTATACATTTTTACAAAAAAAACCAATAGAGTCGGCATGAAGCTTTCATCTATTGGCTGTACGTAAGAAGACTCCAAATATATAACTTTTTTACATATTATAAGAATATGTTGACTTATAATTACTTATTCTTTCAAATTCATTTTTATTTTTATACTCTTCAAATTCACGCCTATTATCTCTATGACTCTTTAGCAACTCCCTGTGCTCCATTAATAGTTTGGCAAATTTATCCCTGTAATCTTTTTTTTGTTTAATTACATGAACTGAATTTTTTATTTTATTGTACGCATCAAAATGTACTCCGCCATACATAGCTACTACCTCAAAAGTCTTTAATCCATGTAGCACGGTAGCGTGATGCTTACCGACAAGCCTAGCAATAGCAAGGCAACCTCCAGAGGTAAGCTCTCTACATAACTTATAGTATACTGACCTAGCATACACAAATTCCCTAACCCTAGATGAGCCCTTTAAGTTTAAACCTGTCTCGGCCTCTACAGCTTCAAGCACCTGTTTAATCGTGATAATGTTTTTAACGGTAAGTTCTTCTGTTGTTTTCATTTTATTATTATTTTATTTAAATTCATGTAGTCTAAATAGTCGTCAGAGTCTATAATGTTTAGCTTATGGAATATTGGCCAACTATCTTTGTAGCTCAGATACTCAGCTGTAAAAAACAAAGGTTCTCTGCTCTCTACCACTCCAGCCACAAGCCCATCCTTACGTTTAAGTCTTGTTCCATTTACAAAATGGTCTAGCTGCATTATTATTGAGGCAGCTTGTCTGACGGGAAGATTTTCTAGATGCTCTAAAAAACCCTCTTCAAGCTCGTAATAATAATCATCCCCTGTAAATCTCTGCCCTAAATCCATGCTCTTTTAATTCTTTAATCCTGTATTCCTGGAGGGATGAAGCCCTGCCTTTTAATGTTTTCACCTCATAAAACTCAATCCCCTTCTCAGGGTGAAGGGCTAGTATATCTGGTATACCATTCTTATTAGTCTTAATTAATTTTAAAACATAATAACCGTCCGCTTCTAGTTCTTTTATCTTCTTAGACTGTACCTGTTGCTCGGTCATTTATTTGGTCTTTTGAGTTAAAAGAAGGGTTCTTCATCACCGTATTTATTCATAACACGAACAGCGTAATTATTCGCATTTTCCTCATGTGCTTTTGAGCTAATCTCAGGCAAGTGAGGCAAGTCATAGTATCTATCTTTATGATACTCATACACACTGCCATACATTTTAATAGCTTTTTCTTTTGTCATAATTTCTTATTTTTTAATTTCGATATAGACTTTTCCTTTAGCTTTAAAATAGCATCCTCATATCCAGGCATCTTCTTTAAGGTTTCTAAAGTTCCTACAGATAAATCACCAAGGTGAGTTAGTTCTGTTATAACTTTTCTTAAAATCAAATCGAGATTGTCGATTTTGTTTTTCATTTCTACTAGCAGTTGTTCTTTCATGATTGTAAAATTAATAAATCTTTTCTAAAATGGTTTAATGTATAGTCTTTTTTATTTAATACCGTCTTGTATATGCCGTCTTCAATACCTCTTTTAGCAAAGATCCAGTACACGTCATTCTTAAGCCTCTCTTTTGTTGTCATCCTATCCTTAGACTGCCAGTAACTTGTAGCGCTGAAATCTATATTGTAGTACACTAAATACCTTGCTTTTCTAAGGCTGATACCCTCCCTGCCACTAACAATCTGAAGAGCTATACTCTTGTCGGTCTCGTTAAATTCTTCTAGGCCTGTTGTTAGATCATCCCCGTATACGCTTTTTAAGGCCTTTAATTCGGCTTTAAACTTATAGAAGATACCTATCTTAACATTAGCAAATTTAGAGCGTATAAAGTGAGCTTTTGAATGATCCAAAACCTGTGCATTTCCACTCTCAAACTTAACAGTTCCAGAATAAATCTGATGCAATTTCATCATGAGCTTTACAGGAGTATCCGCTAAAACAACCTCGTCTTTACCTTCTACTACCAAGTTTTTAGACAATGACTTAGCTAAGCTATAGGTAGTCTTTTCCATCTCTACATATAAAACTTTTTCCGTTGTCTTCACCTTAAACCCAGCTTCCTTCTGAGTGTACCTAATAGTATAAGGCTTCATTTTTATTAAGACGTCCTTCCGCCCCTTTGAGTAATCATTTATAAGTAGTCCGTTTATTATTTTTGTAAAGACATCAACATAGCTATCACAAAATCTATAAAAATTCTTATACTTTGAGAATGGGTTTCTAGGAGAAACATACACCTGGTGATACATCTGACTGTAAGACTCTGGAGTAGGAGTTCCAGACATTAGTATTATCAGAGGATCATTTTTAGAAACCAATTGCTTTACCTGTTTAGATCTCTTGCTAGGCTTAGGATATCCACCCATGCAATGCGCCTCATCCAAAACAATAAGATCATACACACCTTCTACCTTGTGTAGGCTTTCATAATTAATAACCTCAATATCAAAGCTAGGCTTTAACAAATCGTAATCTGATTTTATAGATCCAATCGCTTTCTTTTTAGTCAAAAACAAAACGCTTTTTACATTCATTCCCTCAGCAATTCCCATACTGGTCAATGTCTTGCCAGTTCTAACCTCCATGGCTAGATATAAGAGTCCAAATTCCCCCAGGATGTCTACACCCTGGTCTATTATGTCTAATTGATAGTCCCTGTACTCCATCAAAATTCTATTTTAGATTGAAAAATCTCCTCTTCCTCCTCTAAATTCCTAAATATAATCCATCTGCCTACTTGGTCTCTACCTTCTTGAGGCTCTAGGTTATGTTTAAAAAACGTGTAAGAATTAAGCCACTTATAAAATCTAGTTCTAGATATAGTCATCTTAGACTTCGGACCATAGTCCGGATATTCCTCAATAAACTCATAATAAAGTTCTTGTTTATAAATCTTTCTATTGGACTCTAGTTTAGAGTGAGCCTCCATACCATCCAATAAACCACACCATTCTATAAATTCATGACAAGTCTCAGCAGAAAGCTGCCTTATTTTTAAGTTAACAAACTCAGACTTAATCAAACCTTCCGCTAGATAGAGCTGAAGGCATTGTATCATGTAATTGTCAAACTTACACCAGTCGTTGTCATCCCAATCACCAAACATCAACTTACCAAACTCCTCCTGAGGACTATAATTTTTGTTATAATGCTGATATAATTCCAATTCCCATTTCCTTCTCGCAAAAGAATTACCTGCTCCTTTTATAGCATAATTTGTTGTTATAGCAATCTTAGGTGATCTACTAAACGGAATCATAATAGCATCTTTATTCTTTTTTTCTAACGTAAGACCCTCAGTAACAACACTAAACAGTCTTTCAAAATCAAAATATTTTTTAACATCATCAAAAGAAAGTATCTGAGTGTCAGCAGAAACAAGTTGATAAGCAAAAGATTTATCAAAAGTAAAGGCCTTGCCATCAATTTTAACCAGCTTTTTCATGTGAGATAAAGCATTCATAAATATCCCTTTTCCTGTTCCTCCCTCAGGATTATCACTTATAACTTCGTCATTAAGTATAACGGCCGGGCAATAAGATAAATTCTTATGTCCGTGCATCAGGAATCCAATGGTAGACTCCATAGATATAGTCCTTTTCTCTTTTTTTTCACTGATGTTATTTATGAATGTCTTGTAATCACAACCATCAACTTCACACTTTTTATACATTCTATCTATAACATGATCTTTCCAAACGTATCCACCTAAATCAACATAATCGATATATGTTACTTCTTTTTTAGTGATCCTTACCGCACAGTTTTTATAATATAAATAAGATGTGTCGTAAGTATCTGCAATAAAGTATATGTCAATTGTGGAAAGTAGTGTTAAAAATTCTTCTCTAAATAGCCTAGTCTGATCCGCAAAGTAATTATATATAGATATGTCCTCTAGCACAAACAAGTAATCTAAAATAAAATCTTTTATCTCCTTCTCTGAGGTGTGATCAATTAAGTTGTTAGTGACTTTAACAAATACATAATTCTTACCTCCTTCCGGGCAGTATTTGTAGAACCCATTGTCTTCTAAGAACTTTTTAAAAACTACAGGAACTGACTTTATAACTCCCTTTTCTGTTTTATTCCAAAACTTTATACTTACATCTTCGTTAGCTTTATCTAGCACTGAATCTATAACTTCTGTTTCTAACATAGAATCTTCTAACCGCTTGCGTATGTCTTTTTTTGATTCCCCACGTCTGAGCCTTTGAGCGATTTCATTTATAGCTTCCTTGTCTTCATAGAACTTAGTTCCAAAGTTAGAAGTGTTTGCATATGCAGAATTTATTGTGGTTTCTATTTCCTTAAGACTAAAGTCAGACGACTGGTATTGATTGCATATGTATGATGCTAAATTTTTATTAATTCCAAAGTCATTAAAAGCCATCGCTAAAATGTAAACATTTTGATTTCTTTGACCTTCAGTCATTGGATACTTTTTAGTCCACCAGGAAATTAAAATCTCTACTATTTTATTTTCATCAGATATCTGAATAGTAGGAGGGTCTTTTCTTACTGTCATCTCTTTATGATCTTCCTCCTCAATTGTGTTCCACACCAAGGACTTGTCGTTTATAAAAACCAAGGGGTCGTAAGACTCATAGCACACACGACTAATGTTTTTACTTGTAGGATCAAAGTATTCTGATCCAAACTCTTTTTCAAGAGAATTAAAATATTTTACATGATTGTCTGCCTCTTTAGGTATCCTAACTATAACTTTCAATCCATTCCCTGAAGGAGATACAAAAACAGAAAAAACAAATTTATTCTTAATAAACCTCTCCTTGTCCTGAAGTAAATCCTTTTGTTTTGGATATCCATCGAAGTCTAAGCATATCAAACCTGAATGTTCCAACATTGAAGCGTCCGATCTTTTGTTAAACTTTCCGCTAAAGCAAATAGCGGGTAGGTTCTTTTTTAACTCATTCCTAGTTGCCTTGTCTTGTTCCTTTCGGATGCTCTTTACTAACTCTTTTGATGATCCATCCCTTATTCTATCGAGTATATACCCTATATCTTTAAAGAAAGGGGCTTGAGTTTCCTTTATATTTTTAAATATTGTGACGTTATGTGTCATGTTTGTGTCGATTTTATGTTGATTTTATTGGTAACTTTTCTTGCTATAGTTGAATTGTGTTATAAATGTCGATTATTTTCTTTATATATGAGAAAAAAAATATTATTATTATTATTATTATTATATATATATATATATAAATAAAAAATCAATAGCATTAACGACATAAGGTTAAGGAAAAAAAAGGAGGCGATGCCTCCCTCTCCTTGGTGTTATGCCAATAATAAGATTAAATTAATCCCACATCTCCCCTTGAACCTCTTTCTTCTTCGGTTCAAACGTGTTAAGCTCTCCGTAAAACTTTCCAGACTTAGCCTGTTTGACTGTGGTGTTAACCCAACCATTCTTACTGTGCTTGTCAAGGAATGCTTTAAACTCATCTACCTTGAAAGATAGTTCAGAGATTACGAAGTCAGGCGAACCCTCTCTTCGTTTGGCAATCATGCCATCAGCAAATACTTTTTCTTGTTGTTCCATAATATATATATTAAATTAAAATTAATTATAAAGGGCTATTAATTATAGTATCCTCTATGCTTTCTGTAGCGTTTTCGCTAAAATATTTTTCGTAGTTCTGCATTGCAAGTTCTACCTTCTCTTTACCCTGAAGGACAAATTCCTCTGTGGTAGGGAATACTCCCATGTCAAAGTAATACCCATCGACAGTACCATACTTCTTTTTAACTTTACCTAAAACAATAAAAGTCATTGGCATTTTAAAAAGGTGTTGGTAGATGAAGGCTTGTGTGTCATAGCCAAAAGTGTAGGCGTTTCTTTTGAATTTAAAAATGTCGCTTGTAGTCTTTAAATCAACAACCAAACCCTGTGATATAATATCAGCCTTCGCTTTAAAAGGTCTGCCAAATATNTCTCCAACCACTGGCTCTTCATACTTGGCGTCAAAGTCTTGAATTAGAGCAGAAACATCAGGATCCTTATTAAGNGTATAATCAGCCATCTCCTGGATGTTTTTAGCTTCTTCAGTGGTAATGGCGTAAGTTAGGTTATTGTCCTCTAAATAGCTCTTATATGCCTTTGTGTTGCGTCCCTTGATATCCACTATAGGAAACTCTTTTGCTTTATTTGGCTCTAAGATAAGCTGATGGAAGTATCTGCCTAAGTGAAAGTTTGGATTGTCAGGAATTTTGTTGCCAAACTGTGCAGGATCATAAGTTAAATTCTTTATGTCAGAATTAGAGATGTACTGCCTGCCAAAATCTCCATAGTACTGCTCGTCATCTCTTAGCTTTTCTATTATCTCTTCGTGTTTCATTTTGTTTTATTTTTAATTTTAACCAACTGCTCTTCAGTTACGTTATATCTAGTTTTCAGTCTTTTAATTATACTATCCCAACTTTGTTTTTCACCCAAGTATGTTTTGATCTTTTTTATTACCTCATCAAAATCATCATCTCCCAAGTCAACTTTAAGGTTTGTAGGTTTATTACCTAAATCTACTTTTCCTGTAGTTTCAATTGGTGTCTCTGGAAGGTCTTCTCCAGCATAAATATAGTGTCCTAAACCATGCATGGCTAAGTTCTTAGTTAAACACCTCATTAGCGTTTTATTGATATCAAAAGTTGTAGCGTTAGATAATATAGACTTGTTGTTGTAATCAATTACAGGTAGCCACATGCTTAGTGACTTACCCTCTATTGTTACAGTTGTATAAGCCATATAACCCGAACCCTCTACAAAGTCATAAGGTAGATTGGTGTCTGGATTCCTATACACCTCATAGTTAGCGTCAGGATATCTCTTTGCCACCTCACCCCAAGCCCAAGCCCAAGATAGGTAGGTCAGCTTTCCTTTCTTTTGAACGCGCGCGCTGACATCTACTGCAGAAAGCACTTCGAATACTGTTTTTTTGTTGTTCATGATAGTTGATTTAATTTAGTTGTTAATTTATAATACTTTTTTAATAAAGTCGTTCTTGCTGTTTTTGAATATTGAATATTTTTTTCGTTTTTAGTAGTGTTCATTTCTTGAATTACATTCTTGTTATGCTTATTAATACTTTTTTTGTACTTATCAAGTGTGATCATATAGACTGCTTTTGTCCATCCGTGATCAAAAAAAAGTTGATACTCATCTTCCAGAAGTTCTGTGTAAACATCATTACCACGCTTTGGGTGAAAAATAGTAACCTCCCCAGACTCGTCATCCTTAGCGATCTTAACACCAAGTGTCATCCTAGCCTGATAACCTGTCCAATCTAAGTTTACTGAACTGTGATCATCCAAAGCCTCATCAAAAATGTCGTTTAANTCTTTAAATATCAATTTGATTCAGTTTAGAAATTATAACCCTGTAATCAGGATCGTTGGATATTGTGTTCTCAACCTTCTTAACTCCATGTCCGATNGTTTGTTGCTTTATATAAAACCCATCCTTTTCCATGTAGAGTTTTATTTCAGATAGCCTCATTCCTTTCTTTTTACACAGGTAATACAGAAGTTGCCTAGCCTCAACCATCCCTCTCTCTTGTGTTTTAGAGAATAGACTGCTCTCAGGTATACCTAAATGGCTTAAGATGTTGTCAAGGAATTGTCGGTAAATATACTCTTTCATATAAAAATTTTTTTAAGTAGTGGAGCAATATCTTCAAAGGTTAGATTCGCCTCGTATGGCTTATCTTTTGGTTTAGATATTTTGAGTTGATTGTCTCTGGCAAAATTTTGTAGTGTCTTCATAATATATTGATTTGTTATACAAAAGTAGTGTGTTTGTTTTTCTTTACCTAATTTTAGGGCAGAAAAAAGGGTAACATCTCTGCTACCCCTTTCTTCCAAACACACACTAATTTTTATTCTATCGTTAAAACGTAATCACGATGTAAAGCGTTCATTAACTCTTCAACCCACATCTCAGGCATGTGGTCTAACTCTACCTCTTCCAGGAGCATAACAACAATGTCCTTGTCTGACATGTGCCTAGAGTTGTTTTTGTGCGCTTTCTTTAGTTCATACTCAAGGGCAATCACTCGTTGTTTTAAGTATTGAATCTCTGAGTCTTTAATTGTATTTAATTCTGGCATAGTTTAATAGTTTAATAGTTTAAGTCTGCGTAAATATTTCTTTTGTAGTTCAGTTCTGTTGATCATTTTTTGCATTACATAATGACCATTGTTTTCGTTTAATTTAAATCGTAACTCACGGCATTCACTATCAATCTCAACTAGCGAGTTGTAAATATAGTCAGCGTGTTCACTTTTTCTGCTCCTTCTTACAGGAAATAGATGTTGAATCATAATTTCTTAATTGTTTTAATGAATAAAGACAAGCCTACTAACAATACGCCTGCTGAGGCTACAAAAATTGATGTTGTAATTACTTCTAACATTTGAAAAAATTTAAGGTTAATAATAAAGGTTAGTCGTTAAAGATTTTTTTGCCAACCCATAAGAATACTCGTGCAACGACTATCCAGAGTGCTAAACTAATAAAAAATTTTAATATTTCCATAACTTTATTCTTTTAATGAGTTTGCTAGTTTCAGAAGGTCTACGTTGGAGTTGCCCTCTGACTCTACGCTCCAAGATTCTACCTTGGTTTTAGGGTCTTTACGAAGTACGTAAAGCCTCCATTGTTGCCGATAATTACTCCCTTTAATTTGCCAATCGATTATCATAATTTTATTTATTTAAGTTATTAAAAACATGTTTTTCCCCTGTTAGGGATTTGTTAGGGATTCCCTAATCATGGGTTTTTTCCCTATTTTCCCTATTCATTGGTTTTTTCCAATGCATTCCAAATTTTCCAAGCTATGCCCTTCCCCATTTTCCATCGCCTGAAGATAGGTACTTGCT
>JGI24005J15628_10000644_pt1 | contig 19716 bp, 21 predicted proteins | sample LinPmetageLP40_FD_15628 | JGI IMG/M metagenome (IMG submission 15628)
CATATGTCATACGGCCCCTGACGAAGAAGCAGAAGAAGAAGAGGATACACCAGAACTGACAGAAGAAGAACAAAATGCTAAACTTCCTCACGATCATCCATTATGTCTTTATAGTGTCGATCGTCACTCTGAAGGGTTTTTTTTAGAATATAATTCGGATACTGCTGAACTTATCAAATTTACAATACAAGAAGAAAATTCTAAAGGTATTCCTGTTCCAAATTTGGAAACGGACAAGGATTGGAATTTAATTTCAGAAAAAAATCATTGGACAAAATTACCATGTGGCGGCCTGCTTATTGACTTGGCAAATAAATTATATGATAAAAGTATAGTAAATAAATTTAGCAATATAGAATTAACTGAAAGCGAACCTAATAATCCTGATGTTGCTATACTACCAATAATTACAAAAACAAAAAAAAAAATGAACGTTATTGAACCAGAAAATGTTAATGAATTTTATTTTATTAGAAATACATTAATTGAATGGATAAAAAACCAAAAGTATATGAAAAGATTATATGAACTAAGAGAATGGGTAAAAGTTGTAAGTAGTGGTTCATTGGATAATTGTCCAGTAATAGATTGTAACGCGAATATTGATAAAAGATGTCAAGAACATTTATTTGGGGTTGATGATAATGATAATGATAAAGGTAAATGGGATGGGAAATGGGATGAACATGCTAAAAAAAAACTAGAATCAAGAATGGACGAAATAAATGCTACAGATACATGGTGGAATGGAGCAGACAGTAAATGGTCTAAAAAATGTAAAGATAAGGTTGAGTTTGATGAATCATGGATTAAAGCAATCCCAGAAAAAATCGGAAAAGCATATACAAAGAAAAAAGAAAATCCCAATAATGAACTAAAATCTGAAGATCAGTTTTTAAAATCATGGTGGGGAACACCGATAAAGAACACAGCCACAGGCAAAGATGAATGGGAAAGTAGTATAATAATGAAAGAATGTAAGAAAGAAGTGCAAAAAAAAGGTAACGGAAGTGCTTGGAATGCCAATAGTGAAACGGAAAAGGAATGGTCTAAAATTGCTAAAGACAAATTAGAAGAAGACGGTACCCTTGATGATACTGATGGGTGGTGGTTGGGCAAACCTTCTGGTAATTCTGGTAGGTCTGAAAATCCATGGATAAAAAAATGTAGAGAAAATGTAAATGGACAAACAGACTTAAATGAGGATTGGATAAAAACTGCTGGACAAATTCTTAATAGTAATCTCCTCCCCAACACAAATGTTTCTGATTTTGAGTTGTGGAAATCAGCCGGCGGGGAGACTAATTTACACAAAAATTGTAGAGAAAATATAGAATGGAATACGGATTGGTCAGATAAAGCACATGCAGAATTTATAAAACCAGATGATGAAAATAAAGGTACATGGACACCAACACAATGGTCCTCAATTATTCCAGCAGCCAATTTAGGAGATCTCATGGATATTCCTAAAGTAAACCAAGAAATTAAGGAGGCGATAGAAGGGAACATGGATTCTAAGGAAGAAAGTATGAAAATAATAGATAAATGGTGGGAGAACAGATCAGATAATTTCGTAGATGGTGAAGAGTGGGAGCAAAATCCATGGCAAGCTAAATGTAGAGAACGTCTAAAAAATGATGGTGGAAAAGGAAAAAACACATGGACCACAGACGAAATAGCAGAGATATTTGGTAAAACTTTTCATAGTGGAGCAGATGTCTCAAAGGTACAAAATCAAATAAAAACGTCAGTTGATTTAAATAAATTATACTCTAATTATGATATCAAAAATAAAACAATATTAAATGATATTGAAAAAAAAAAGAATAATCAATTTGAATCAATTAAATCCGAACAACAAAATAAAGATAAAATGTTACATTTTATACATTCTACAAAAAAAAAAATTAATAATAATACAAATTTAAAAAATACTATGATTGGGCTTTTAGTTATAGTATTTATAGTAGTAATAATTTTTGCGATATTACTCCTTAAAAAATATAAGTTAATCATCTAAAATAAGTTGATTTTCGTTATCATTTTCTTTAAAGGCTAATCCCATCCACATATTTTTAGAATTTGTTGCTTTTTTACCATATTTTTTAACAAGATTTTCTTTTAATTCTTTTCTTGTTGGACATTTTGTGTTTTGTCCATAAGCTTGTTTATGCCAATCTCCATATACAAAGTAAATATCATCCAATTTTATACCATCACTATCGGCATTATCTACTTCAATCAATCTTTCATTGATGAAGCCAACAAACATATCACTTTCAACTTGATAATCTTCCGTATTACGTTTAACGTCTGCTGGTTCTTTGATACCATTTTTCTTAAATTTTTTATAGTATTCAATCAATAAGAACATAAATGCTTCTGGCCATATTTTTAATTTTTCATCCAACCCTTCATCAATTTTGAATTCATATGGTTCATTTGGATCTGGGTCTTCAACAAATTTTGAAATGAATTCAACCACACTAATACGTCTCCATGTACCTCTATCATTGGCAGATACTTTAGGTAAATCATTACATGTTAAAACCATTTTAAATTGTGGTTTAAATTCAACTGGGTCTTTATGTAACCCACGAGCAATAATAGTATCATTACCAGTCAATTCTTTCATCAAACCTACATTGATTTCCTCATATTTATCTGGTTCTTGAAGACATGCAAATCGTTTTCCCTTTGTTCTAACTAATGCTGGAGTGGCACCTTCCGCTCGTCCACGAGATTCAGTCAATAATTTTACTGGAAGTTTACAACAATAATCTCCAAAACAATACTCAAATAATTCAATCAATTTACTTTTACCATTACCACCACACCCAGTCCAAATATGGAATTTTTCATTAATATTTTTACCAGACAAGAAACTACCTAACAATGTAAATACATATTCTCTAACAGCCTTTTTAGGTAATACTTGTGACATAAATTCTTTAACATCTCGAATATCATCTTCATCATCATCAAAATCTATATAATTAATACGTGTTGAATAACTAAGATAATCTTCTGGAAGTCCATTTCTAAATTCCAATTCAGCCAAATCATAAATGCCATTTTCAAACCCAATCAAATTTAACTTTTTATCTAATTTCTCCTCAAATTTACTATCATGAAATAATTCATTACATTCTTGAACAACCATCTTTTTGAATCCAGTATTTTTAAGTTTCTTAATTATTTTTCCAACCGTTTCTTTCTTTTTACGTTTCAACTCTTTTTCATCCTCGTCAGATAAAGACGATATTTGATCTGCTAAAAATTTATCAAGTTTATCATATTCATCAATAACTTCACTTGAAAATCTTTTACGCAATTCAATCGCATCATCAAGTTCTATCCACCTATGATTTTTAAATTGAAACCATGTATTCTTTTTAGAACATGCTGATACAAACTCATTTTTGTACAAACAATACACAACTCTAGCAATATCATTTGGTTCCAATGTTAACGTATCTAACATACATTTACGAAGATTCCTTTGTGATAAATCTTTATATTTAGACAAATTATCATTTTTTGCCCACAAATACAATGTTCCTAGTCCAAGACCTTCATTGTCCATTGTTACCCATTCCTTTTCACATTCACCATCTACAAATTTATCTGAACGTTTACTTAATGTTATCCAATCTTCTAATAATCTATAATCAATATTATGTAAACACCAACCTAAACGTATCCACAAATAATAACTATCAGCACGTGTATCATCCAAAATAGCCACAATTTTTCTAATAAATATAAGTTCATCATCATCCACAAAATTCTTTTTTGCTGGAGATTTTCGTTTTTTGTTATTCATCTTTTTCTTTTTTTTTAATTGTTGTGTTTTTGGTATTTCTGAAAAATCTGTATCTAAGGCATCATAATACATATTATTATTAATAACGTGTTCATCTTTTATATGTCTTATACTTAATGTTTTCAATATCTCCTTATTACTAAGATTGTTATGAATCTCTTTCATTATCGAATCCTTATTTTTGTACATTTTTGTCAAAACATATGCTTCATGATTTGGCTTACAACTACCATACATTTGCCAATTATTCCTTTCGATTACCGCTATATCAAATACATCATCCATTGGGTTTGATGTATTGATTTTATTAAATAATGATATCACATTATCATTTTCAATAGTATTGTATCTTAACATATATTGTATTTTTGGTTCAGTAATAATATATGGAAATACAATATGTAACCCATCTTTGAAGACACCTTTTTGTTTTGAATTCTGAAAATTTGGCGATTTTTTTTCCAACACAAACGCCACTAATTTATCATTACTTATAGATGGCAATACCTTTTTTATTTCTTTAACATACAATTCTAAAAATGCAACTATAAATTCATTGTTATATTGTCTAGATGTATATTTTATTTCATGTCGTAAATCTAAATCAATTAATATAGGTGATAATTCTTTATGACGTTCAGTCAAATGAGCCACATCTTTCCCTTCAAATACATCTTTGTTATACAAATTATGAAACAATGATAATTCATCATCATCTATACAGTAAGAACCTGGAAAACTATTTGGTGGCTGCCCTAAAGCCGTATGTGTAAATTTTTTTTCTGGAATTGTTTTGTGTTTTCGCAAGAAATCTTTCAAACTATGATATTTTTTTTGATCGGGCATTTATAATACACAATAAATTTTTTTAAATAATTTTTGAAAATTACATTATTCAATTTTTGTAATTTATAAAATATACACCTTATTTCTTATTATTTAATCAATATAGTAATTACGATACATCTATAAATTAGTTTATTTAAAATTGATTTAAACAATTTATTATATTTTAAAATAAATGGCATTTACATTTTTGGCTCAAAAAAGAATAGCAAAGGATATAAAAAACTATATGAATAGTGATCTTAACAATGTTGGTATTTATTGTCATATAGATGAATCTAATATTCAAGATATTAAAGCCTTAATTATTGGACCAAAAAATACTCCATATGAAAATGGATTCTATTTATTCGATATTCATTTTCCAAATGATTATCCTTTTTCTCCACCTAAAGTAAAATTTTTAACATATGAATTTGGTATAAGATTTAATCCAAATTTATACACAAATGGAAAAGTATGTCTTTCTATATTAGGAACATGGTCTGGTCCAGGATGGACAACTGTATTAAATTTAAATACAGTTTTACTATCTATACAATCATTATTAAATGAAAATCCATTACAAAATGAACCTGGATTTGAAACCGAAAATGGAAAAAGATCAATAGATTATACTAATGTTATAGAATATTCAAATATTAAAACAGCAACTATTAAAAACTTGGAAAAACCTCCTGAAGGATTTGATGTATTTAAACAAATAATGATAGACCATTTTATAAAACATATTGACTTTTATAAAACATATACACACAAAAATAAAAAAAAGAATAATAGTTTATTAGCATCATCCATATATTCTATGAAAATCTCATGTAATATAGATTATCTTAATGAACGTATCGATTTTTTATACACTAAATATAAAGAAACAGATAAATCTAAAGTAACAGATAAATCTAAAGTAACAGATAAATCTAAAGTATTAGAAAAAAAACGTAAATGTCCAAATGATATGGCTAAACTTTATGATATAGGATATACTAAACTATCTGAAAATGATAATAAAGTTTATAAAGTTGTTGAAGTTAGTGGTCCAAAAAGAACAATGAAACGTTGGATATTAAACAAATAACAAATAATTAATAAATATAAAAAATTGAAATAACTTAAATATTATATATTAATTAATTATAATGAAATTTTGTTCTGAATGTAGTAATATGTTATATTTAAACATAATTAAAGATGAATCACCAACAGTTCCAGACAAAATTAATTATATTTGTCAAAATTGTAATTTTCAAACAGAACATAGTAAATCTGAAGATAGTTGTATATTCAAAATTGATTATAATATAGATAATATCAAAAAAAAATCTTTTATAAATCCATTTGTGTATGAAGATATTACATTACCAAGAGCAGAAGGTATTAAATGTCCTAATGAAAATTGTCCTAAACCTAAACCCGAAATTATTTATATAAAATACGATACCGAAAATATGAAGTTTATTTATATATGTTTAGATTGTTACAAAAATGGAAATAAAAATCATATTTGGTAAAAAAATAAAAATTAATTAAATAAAATTGATTAAAGAAATATAAATATTGTTATTATATAATGAATAATTTAAATACAAATTATATAGATGAAAGTTCTTATAATGATATATATGAAGTATTAGAAAAATATGATACATTAAAAAAAACGAATAAATCAAAAAATATTTTGTATAAATATGAAAAAACAAAAATTCTTGGTATTAGAGCATCACAAATTAGTCATGGTGCTAAACCATTAATAACAGTCCCATCATATATGACAAATGAATTAGATATAGCGACTGAAGAATTAAATCAACGAAAAATCCCGTTTATTTTACAAAGAATTGTTGGAAATAAAACTGAATATTGGAAAATAGAAGATCTTACATATTAAGATTTCCATCTATTTCCACATGTTAAACATGTAATAAATGTTGTCATACCTTCATCCGCACTACGTGTTTGCAATTCATAATAAGTACATTTACGTTGTTTACACCGCCCACATTTAAATTGATCTGTCATAGCCTCTTGAACGTCTTCATACATTAATTTTTCTCTTTTATTTCTTTCATCTAAAAAGATTTTCCAATGTTCTGGAAATAATTGTTGATATGTCAAAAATGCTATTGTTGATATATCAATCTGATTTTTTTTAATTTTTGTTATTAATTTATCATTTTTAATATATGAGGATTTATCTATATTACTATATAATGATATACTTTTATTTATGTAAATAGATTTGAATGTTTTATTATGCCATAAGGGTAATACATTTCTTTTTTCACTAATATCTTTAGTATAATTATATATACTTTCTTCAATTTTACATGCTATATCTTCATCAATTATTTTACTAAATAATTCAATGTTTTGTATTCTTATTTTATTCAAATTATCTTCAACATCTTCACAAATCACATTTTCAAATTTATCTTTAGATTCTTCTACATTATCTTCTCCATCATCGCTATCTATCACTATACCATTGGTGTCTTCATCGCTATCACATTCAAGCTCTTCAGAATGATATCCATTATTTTCACCTAGGTCATCTTGTTCTAGGTCATCTTGTTCTAGATCATCATGTTCTAGATCATCTTGTTCTAAATCATCTATTTCATCTTCATTATCGCTAAATTTATCTTCTTTATTATAAAATAAATTATTATACATCTCTTCATAATCATTTGTTGTCATATCTAGCAAAATATTATTATTATTTGTTTTAAAAATTAATATGTCCTCAAAATAATTTTTATCATTATCATCCGCTATTGGTAAATCATGGTTATTTTTATGAATTCCTTTTGAATATCCATAAGCATATATATTATTTTTATCTACTTTCCAATTTGTTATTTCACTAAGTTTATCTTTTCCTATAGATATATCTTTAGTAAATACTTCAATTTTTTTTTTGTATCTTAATAATGTTTTAAGTGGTTTATTCCTTTCCGAAGATTTCAAATTTATGTCGATATCTTTAATATTACCATCAACCAATAATGCTACTGATTTTACCATTAATTAAATTAAATTAATGTTTTTAAATAAGAATTCAATTTTATTTAAAATAAATTTGATTTAAATATAATTTTTTCATTTTAATAAAATGAATTCTAAAATCAAAAGTATCCTCCTAAAATATAAAGAAAAAAATATAAATAAACTAGATATATATTTTGGAAATAATATATTATCGAGTAAATCGGATATAATATTTGACAAACATATACCAAAAGATAAATTTAATATATTTCTAAATCACATATCATCTATGAATTACAAAAATACCTTTTATAAACAAAAAATATATAATTCAAATTCAAACTATCTTGATACAAAACATACCACAAAAACGAATATTAATTCAAATATAGATGATACAAAATTATATGTATATTATTTGGAAACAGAACATCCATATCATTCATTTCCAGCAAACAAAGAATATAATATAATTGAACAACATGTTAATAACTATAATATTAATAATGAAATTAACATTTTATTTATAAATAATGATAAAATACAAATATCGTTAATAATAAATCATAATATAGACCACTCAATAAAACAACTAGATAATTTATTCACAATACCTATATGAAATATATTGACCAGATGTTTCACTTTGCCTAATTATTTTACATAAATCACCATTTTTAACACCATAAAATTTAGCCATTGGATCTGATTTTAATATTAATGGAAATTGGTTCATATTTTCAACATTATAATTATCCTTTATAGTTTGTTTTTCTTCTTCGGACACAACATGTAATTCTGGAACTAATACATGATGTTTAATATTTACAAGTAAATTATCCATTGAAAATAATTGGACAAATATATGGCTTGATTTATATATACTATCAAATAGTGTATAAAATGAATCTAAATTATTTATTTTATCTTTTACAATAACTATAATATCATCACCATCTGCTACTTTTTCATATTCAATCAATTCATCTATTAATGATTTCAAATTAGCACATCGTAATTTTCCAATTATATATTTTATAATACACTTCGTATCTTTCTCTTTATGTTTACATACCATATCTAAGGGCATAATATCTGCTATATTTTTTTTCCCCATATTACTATCCATAATATCTAATTCAGTATCATTAAAATTTTTGTATTTATCCATATTATATCCACGCAATTCTATCATTTCAATTATTGTATTTCTTGATTTTGTTAATTTAGTTAAATGATTCATATTAATATTATATTAACATATTTAAAATTTTAAATCAATTTTTATATATATATGAATGAATGTGTTATATGTTTAGAACCACTTGTAGATGATATTGTTGTATTGAGTTGTGTACACAAAAATAACTATCATTACGAATGCCTTAAAAAATGGATAAATAAAAAAAGTACATTAACTAAAATATGTACCATATGTGATGAAAATGTAGAAATATTGAATATAATTAATCCAATAGAAGAAAAAAAAGAGAAAATAAAATGCTGTGCTATATTATAATTTTTTACATTCATTTTCAGGTGTTTTATAATTATCAAACTCCGAATCTGAATATTTATCTGTGTCATATATACTTTGAACTTCAGAAAATGCCTGACATCTGGCTTGATCACTTTCTGATAAATCAACATTAAGTTTACTTCTAGCAACTTCTTGGCTATTTGGATTTATAAAATTAAATTTGGTATAATCATTATTATCTTTACTAACATTTTTGTAATAAACTAAATACAACATTACTAATAATATAATAAATACAATTATTCCCCATATTATTATTCCAGTCATTTTATTTAATACATTTATCTTTGTTAATATAGGAACTACAACCAGTAACACTATAATAATAAGAATAATCTTAAATACATGGGTCATATATTCTTTTTTTCTAATAATATTCATATTTATTTCAATATGTCGTTTTGAGGTCATATTAACATTATCTATATCAGAAAGTGTATCTTTATTGTCATCGTATAATCTTTTATGATGATCATCAATTTCTTTTAATTCTTCTAATTTTTTATGATTTTCAATAATAATATCCGTCAATAAGTTGTATAGTAGTCTATTTTTATTAAATTCATCTTGATTACCGTTTTCTATTAATTTTTCTTTGTCCATATTCATACCGGCTTTTATTTCCTCTTTAAATTCATCTAATTCAGTTTCATTATGTATGTTATTTAGACCTTCATCAATTATTCCTATCAATGCATTTTTGTTTCCCGCCTCTTCAAAACGCCCCATAAACGAAGTATGATTTGATCCAGAACTTGTGGATGATTCAAAATATTCTTTTAACATATATATTAATATAATAAATTTATATTACCAATATTATTAATTCAACTATCAAAAATATTACTATTAATACTATAAAAACCACATATTTTATATTATTTATTTGTTTATTTTTTTCAGAATTTTTTACTCTATATTCTCTCATTATATTATCATCTTTGGATTCATTTATTTTATACCTATTACTATCTAATACTTTTATATTTTTTTGTATTCTTTCATGAATTTTTTTATTTGCATACACTTGATCTATAACTTCTAAAAATGACTCTTTATTTATTTCACACAAATCGTTAAATGCATTCTCACGATTATCTTTTGAAATTTTGACACTCCCAAATTCTTTTTCCTCCATTTTCTCCCGCAACTTTTTATATTCTCCATTATGCGGACTTCCACATGTATCTATATTTGGTGATTTATAATTATAATAATGTTCGATAATATTAGTACTCATATATATATTAATACATTAAAATTTAAAATACGCTATTATTAATATTATTGCAATTATTATAAAAATTATTACAAATGATAATAAAATTGTATATGAACTATTTTCTAATTTTATATCTTCAATTGATTTTATTTTATCTAATTTTGTAATATTATTTTCGATTTTATCTAATATATCTCTATTTGTGTCAACTTCATTATAATAATGTCGTAATTTAGTAAATTGGTTATCTTCATGTTCTTTATGAGAATCCAATAATGCTTCATCAATCCCCTTACGTTTATCTTTTAATTCGAGATATTCTTTGAATGTTACATCATCAACATGTTTAGAAACTAATTTATCAGATAAAATATTATTCCAATATTTATTCGATTTTTCAGTATTTTCATCTAGTACAACTTCGGAATTAACAACATTAGGTTCATTACTTGTATTTTCATAAAAATCCTTTCTAAAAACATTTTTTAAACATTCTTCATACTGTTCTTCATTATAAATATTAGCAGATTTCAATTCAATACATCTTTGTTCCAGTTTTTTTTTTATATTTTCTAAACTCATATCCTATAATATTATATTATAAAATTGATTTAAAAATAATAATTTATTACAGATTAATCTACTATGAATTCTAATATAGTTGCCGCATTTGAAACCCTCATCCACAAAACATCAATGGATCTTAAGAAAACAAAAGACCCATCTCTAAGATTCAAAATAACAAGTTATAAAAAAACAATCAAACTTATTAATTCCCTAACTTTTGAAATTTCAAAAGGTGAAGATTTAAAAGATATCAAAGGTATCGGAAAAACCACAATCAAAAAAATAAATGAAATCATTGAATCTGGAACATTAACCCAAATTAAAGATTTGAATTCAACTGTATTAGTCAAAGCTCAAGAACTATCAAAATTACAAAAAATTACGGGGATCGGTCCAGTAAAGGCAAACCAATTATTTGATCTAGGTATTACACTTGATGTTCTAACTTCTATTAATTTCAAAAAAATAACAGCAAAACACAAAACTATTTTACAACACTTAACACATCATCAAATCCTTGGTGTTAAATATTTTTCCGACCTTGAATCAAAAATCCCACATAGTGAAATTCAAAAAATAGAAAAATATTTGCTTAAACTCATCAAAAAAATTCCAAACTTAAAAATGACTATTTGTGGCTCATACAGAAGAAAAAAACCGACATCTGGAGATATCGATGTTTTGCTATACCATGAACATGACGAAAATGTAGAAGCCTCTAGTTATTTAACAGAATTTTTATCATTGTTGGTTGAAAAAAAATTCTTAACAGACCACCTAACATCCATTGATAATCCAACAAAATATATGGGATTCTGTAAAATAAGTAAATTGAATCGACGCATTGATATTCGATTGATTCCTAAAAGTAGTTTTCCTACTGCGTTACTATATTTTACTGGAAGTGGTGAATTTAATGTCAATATGCGAAAATATGCCTTATCCAAAGGATATTCAATTAATGAATATGGTATTTTCAAACTCACCAAATCTGGTAAAAAAAAATTCAAAATTAAAACTAGTTTAGAATCAGATATTTTCAAAGTATTGGGATTAGATTATGTTGAACCACACGATAGATTACCATCTTATAAATTTTAAATTATTTAAACTTTTATTCTACCATTCATCAAAGTGCTCTTGAAACATGTCCGAAGAATCATAAATAGCTCTTGTTTCAGGGTCCTCAGCTGGTGCCCACTTTCTGGCCTTTCTTAACGACGCCAACCATACTTCATTTTTTAATAGGGCTTCTTTTTTTTCTATTATACCATCTAATATTTCTTCTGTAAATGGCCACCCTGGAGAACCCATGCGTTCAACAGATTTAATACAATATTTCTTTTTGAACCCAGCAGTTCTCAATTTTATAAAGTAATCTATTTTTTTTGTATCGTATCCAAAGTTGAAAGCATCTGAATTTATAACCTTGAACGCCAAACTATCATCAATATTGGCTTCTTTTAATTGTATCATTATTTGTATTCTTTCTATGTTGAAAAGTGTTATAGATAAATTTGCGTATTTTTCAGTCATACCGAATCCTCTTAATACCAAATACAAGTCTATCCACATGAATGGGTCTCCATCTTTGTTCTTTTTTAACAATTTAAAACTACTTATTAAAGAATCATAATTAGATATGTTTAAATTACATGGCATTTTATCACCATGTGAACGTAACTTAGTTAATACATTATTCCAACCACATATATGTACAAAATCTTTGTAACTATTTGGATTTTCGTTTATTATTTCTATATCTTTAAAAAACTCTTTATCTATTCTGTTATTTTTTAAATAAATATCCCCAATATATTTTTTAATAAAATCGCGATTTCTTTTATTGACACTATAAAATTCTTTTATAGAGTCACAATCCATATTTGTAAATATAGAACTGGCCGAACCTACTGTATCTTCTAACAATTCTTCTAAATTATTGGACATGTCTTTGTCATCGCAAAATCCTTTGCGACGTTTTTGTCCAGATTGTAATGGATGAAAATTCCAATTACACATTTTTAAATCACACATTGCTTTCTTCGCCCCTTTACATTTACTTGAACTACCGCCTTTAAATCTATTTTTATTTTTAGATGACCTTTTAAATCTCATTTTTTTACTTTTTCTATTAAAACCCATGTTATACTATTATAAATTATTAATATTTGATATTTGATAATACATTATTAAATATAGCAAACAATGATGGATTTGAACTATAATTCAATGCTAAACTATACACATCATCTTTTATTTTAAATGGAGAACCATACATTTTTTTTTCCTTAATATTATATCTAAAAGCATACATATAACTAATATCATCACATTCAATGGATATTGGACATATCCACAAATGTTCAGAATCAACCAATAATGAATTACGCGACCAAATTGTAGTATTTTCTATTGATGCTGTTATATTATTCACCAAATCATACAATTCTTCAGAACTAGAAATGTCTAGTTCCCATATTTGATGATTGCTAAATGAGGCATTTTTATTCATATTGTATCAAAGTTTTTTACAATTGTATTAAGTTTTTTGTTTCAATTTTACAATTATTCTAAACAATAGTTGTTTTAATCGTCTTTTTAGACCACAAATTATTTAGATACACATATAATTGATTGTTATCTTGATTATCACTATATTTATCATAGTCGGTTTGTGTTGCTATACTATATATAACATTATTCACCAACACTTTTTTATATTTTGTAGATATTTTACGCAACTCAAGTACATTTAATAGTGTTAGTGTTTTTTTTTTATCATCTGAAATATAATTCCAATTTGGATCACTATAATTAGTGTTAATTATATGATAATTTGGATAATCATTAACTAAATCTATATTTATCCATCGTTTATCATTAAATTCAAATCTATAACCATCATAATCAGGATCATATTTTTTTATAGTATAATTCATTATTAATGATTTATATTTATTTAAAATAATTATAACTAATTTACATTTTAACAAAACTTGCTAAAAAAACAGATAAAGCAACTATAATAGCCACAATAATACTACTTGTTAATGGTACTTGAGCATGATGGACAAACATATGAATTAATTGGTCAAAAAACGATAAATTTTGAGCACCATTTGGTGGTTTAATTTGGTTTGGTGTAGCAAAAGGATGAACAACAAATGGTAATACAAGATTAATAATAATAGCAATCACAACAGCACATAACAACAATGTCATATTTTTATTCATTATACTATTATAAAATATTTAAATGTTAATTATTTAATTATGGCTTATTATAATATTCTGGAACAAGTTTCAATAGATTTTTATCCAAATGATTGTAATCATCTGGATTTAATTTCCATATACATCCCAAAATTAAATTACACAATCTTGTATGTAATATTGCTCCACAAAAAAAAGTAAACTCGCCTAAATAAATTTTATTATCAATTACATACACATCAATTCTACAATGTCTTTTTAATACTTTACCCATATTTTCTACTAACAATACAAGTTTATCTAATGCTTCAGGTTTTTTGATATTTGAATATTTATATCCTTTTTTAATCATATGATATTTTATTGGATTCCAATGTTTATCAAACCACAATGAATCAAAGTGTTGATCATTATTATGGATTCTTCTATTGTAGGTTACCGCAATAAAATGTAATTTTCCACCAAACACATAACATTTATAATCGTATGGTAAATCCCCATTTTCATCAAGCAATAGTTCTTCAACAATATATCCACTAAAAGGTATCAAGCCATCATACATTTTATCATGCATATAATATTCGCTGTATATTTCACTTCTAATTTTCTGTAATTTTTTTACTATATCATTTTTGTCTATATTTTTATTTGTTTTTAAATCAATATTGTCTTTTATTAAAAAAACACCATGAGAATCACATAAATCAGTAGGCTTAATGACAAACGATTTTTTATTAAATTGTATAGTGTGAGCATATTTAGTTAATTGATATGTTTTAGGAACGCTAAATCCATACAATTTAGCATATTCTTTTCCAATATATTTATCACTAAGAATCCATCGTGTATAATCTTTTATATAAGAATTTGAGACGATTTGTGAATAATACTCTAATTTCATATAATATAATTTGTAAATTAACAACATTAATAATATACTTAATACTAATTTAATCATAACTATATAATGTCTTTATATTTATCTAAATGTGATATTAACGAAATTGTGGAACAAAAAAAATTTATGATTGATAAAAATATATTACTAAAACATATTGATTTTACTAAATCAAATTTTTTAACATTTACTAATACAAAATGTACTATTCACAAAGATAAAAACAAGACAGATAATATAAATCCATTAGTATGGCAATATGGACATGTTATATTTTTTTATATTAATCATGTCATTCGATATTTAGATGATAATAACAAATTTACTAAATATTACAAGTTAATTGAATTTTACGATTCATTTTTAACACCTTTAGATAATAGAACAAATATTAATAAATTAATGACTATTGATAGTTGTATGTGTCTTTATAATGATGTTATTGATTATATTGAAGACTATATAGATAATAATGAACTTGGTTATTTAGAAAGTTATGTTATTATGCTTGGGATTCTTCATAATGAAATGCACAACGAAGCATTTATTTTTACAAATTTAAATCTTGACATAAAAACTAATATTAGTCCAATAAAATTTGATAATTCATATCTTATTGAAAATATACATTTTATAGAATATGATAAAGGACAATTTATTCAAGGATCATCTCAATTAACCAATAAAAACTTAATATTTGATAATGAAATGCCACAATTTTTAAAAAATGTAAATAAATTCGAAATAAGCAAATATCCTATTACCGAATATATGTTTTTACAATTTGTATTAATAGATGGTTATAATAAAGAACAATATTGGTGCGATACAAGTAAACAGTGGTTAAAAAAAAATAATATAAAATTACCAAAATACTGGATAAAATGTGACGATAACTATTTCAAAATAATTAACAATCAAAAATATGATGTAAAAACTAATTTACCTATGTCAAATATTTCGTATTATGAAGCAAAAGCATATTGTAAATGGAAAAATGTGCGATTACCATTTGAACACGAATATGAATATGTATCAACAAATAAAGGAAACACAGCGTATCCTTGGGGGAATGATGTACCAACTACACAATTATCTAATATAAATTATATAAATAATATAGTAGATGTAAATAAATACCAATGTGGAGATAATTATAATGGTGTTAGTCAACTCATTGGAAATATATGGGAATGGTGTGAAGAACCTATATACCCATACAATGGATTTATGATAGATCCTATATATAGAGAAATGAGTTATCCTTTTTTTGGATATAAAAAAATATGTAAAGGTGGATGTTTTGCCGTTCCAGACTTTTTAATACATCCTAAATATAGAAATGCCCAATACCCTGATTGTAGAATACAATTTATTGGATTTAGGGTATGTAACATTTAGCAACATTTATTCTCTGGATTATTTTTACAATAATTTTCATTTGCCATTAAATCTTTACATCCTTCATAATGGGAAAAATCCTCAATAACATTTGTATTTTTTACTCCACATTCTTTATTACCTAAAAATGCCGTATCGGATTCCCCAAAGAATTTATTATCAAACCATGGTATAGTTTCGGTTATACCTTTTCCACATAAATAATTATTTATTCGTCTATCATATTCATCTCTAAATATAGTATACAATTCTAATGATTTATTAATATTTCTATATTTTTCTATCATATCCATAACAAATTGAACAGTAATTGCACTTATAGTAACACTAGCACAACTCCCCGTAACTAACGCCACATCTTTCATCCCAGTACTATAATACTTATCAGAATATTTTTTTGGAACAAATAATTGTTCAATATTTATAGTTTCTGATGAATATTTTATTGGACCAAAAAGATGTTCGGGCACATTAATGTATTTACCGACTATTAAAAATACATTTGCTGGATGTGGATGATATTTTTTAGATGGATTACCATGAATTTTTATATAGTCTGCTCCTCCATATTTACCAAAATCATTAAAATTATCTAATGGACTCATCCATGTGGCACTTTTCATTTTATTTTGATAATCTGATTCCATATAATTTGGTTTTCCTAATATATTAACTAATGAATTAAATTGTTGCTTTACTAGTTTGTTTGGTATCAATACCGTTTTATTATTTTTATTATTTTTATTACATAATGAACAACTAATAACTACTATAATCAAAATTAACACAAATGATATAGTACATACTACAACATTTATTTCATTCATTATAGAATAATAATATATTTTTATTATGAGTTTATTATAACATAGTTAATTATTATATAAAATTGAAATTATTAGAATTTAATATATTCAATAAATGGCAGAACATTGGATAAAAATAAAATATGCTCCTAATTATGATATTTCAAATTATGGAAATATAAAAAATACAAAAACTAATAAATTAATTACTATTAATTATGATAGATTGAAAAAAACAAAATCTAGAGCACGTCCAGGATTATATCATAATGGTAATACAAAAGGATATTATTTACATCGTATTGTTGCTGAACATTTTATAGATAATCCAACTAAATTACCTGAAGTAAATCACAAAGATGGTAATATTTATAATAATAATGCTTCTAATTTAGAATGGATAACTAAAGAAGATAATATGAGACACGCTTCTAACAATGGATTAATAAATAAGTATAAAAGAAAAATTATTATAACAAATAAAATAACTGGCGAAATAACCGAATTTAACAAATTAAAAGAGTGTGCTAAATTTTTAAACTATAGTAATGGAACAATTACTAATACATGTTCTGGAAAAAGAGTAGATAAAAAATATGAAATGAAATACGAAACGGAAACACGAAAAATTATTGAAAGTTCTACTATAATTTGGAAACCATATCCTGAATGCGATAAATATTTAGTATCAAATACTGGTGAAGTTAAAAATAAAAAAACAAATCGATTAATGATGGGTTCTAAGCAAAATGGATATAGATTTGTAAACATGTATATCAATAGCGAAACCCCAAAAATGAATAGATTAATTCATAGAATGATCGCCCAAACATTCATAGAAAATCCAACAAAAAAACCTGTAGTAAATCACAAAGATACTAATATACTTAATAATAACGTTAATAATCTAGAATGGGTAACATATAAAGAAAATATGAATACACACGAAACAAAACAAAATTTAAAAAAGGGTAAAAATAGTAAAGTTATATTACAAGTTGACATAGAAACAGGCGACATAATTAATACATTTTATGGTGGGTCGGAAGGAGAAGAAAAATTACATATAGATTCAAGAATTATTCTAAATATTTGTAATTATTATAAAGGAAATACAAAATATGGAGGTGGAAATCTCCAGAAAACATACAAACAAAAATATATATTTATTTTTGATGAAGATAAAGATAATTTAGATAACTATTTAGAAATAGCAAAAATTAAATATAAAAAAAAAGGTATTAAAGTTTTTCAATACGATAAAAATACAAATAAATTACTTAGAACGTTTAATTCGGTATTTGAAGCCTCTAAAATATTAAATATAAAAATAGTTGGTATTAATCAATGTTGTCAATACTATAAATATACCGATGAAACACGACCAAATTATTATAATTTAAAATCATACAAAGGATTTATGTTTAAATATTAAATCAATTATTTGTATTATATTAAATTAGTTATATAACCTAATACATCTTTTAATATACATGTAAACACTACAAATGTCACTTTCATAATTACTATTATACTATTTACAATATGTGATACTGGTATTCCTTGAACTAACATTAATTAATACATACACATTTTAATTAATATAAAATTGAACTTATTTAAACAAAATAAACATATATATATATAATGAGTGTTGAAATAAAAACAATGGACCTGTCATTTTGTAGTGATGGCGCTCACAATGTTGTGAACTCCGAAGCAAAAGACTACATCATTAATCGTCTAAAAAATAAGCATGATATTGATATTACCAAAAAACATGCTTTCATTTTGAATTCTAAATCTATTTATTTTCTTGAAAAAACTCAACACATTCTATCTATTAAATCATCTGGAACTAATTATTATTTATATTTTACCAATATAAATAATATTAATTATTGTTTCTACATTGACCGAAAAATAAAATCAGGATACACATATCCAAGAATTATATCGGTAAAATATTCTTTTGATGATACCATTTTCCAAGATACATTGCTTGATGGTGAATTAGTAAGAGATATTAATGATAATGATTCATGGATATTTTTGATCACTGATATGTTAATCCATAAAGGCAAAAAATTAGATTGTAATATTATTAATAGATTTAATACTATGTATGATATGCTAACACATGATTACAACAAAAATAATGAATTAGATATTTGCCCACTGGTTGTTAAAAAATTATTTATGTACAAAGAATATGATTATTTGATTACAAAATTTATTCCAAGTCTTCCATATAAAACAAATGGGATTTATTTCAATTCACTTAATACTAAACACGCTAATCAACTGTATTTATTCAAAAATAATAATAATACACATCATCAAAAAAAGAAATCATATCATAAAAAACAAGACAATGGAAATAGTGAACATGGAAATAGTGAA
>JGI24005J15628_10000649_pt1 | contig 19650 bp, 21 predicted proteins | sample LinPmetageLP40_FD_15628 | JGI IMG/M metagenome (IMG submission 15628)
GTCGCCATCTACAGTGAAGCCGACCGCAATGCAATGCACGTAAGGTATGCTGATCAAGCCGTCTGCGTAGGACCACCACCTTCCGCTGAGTCGTACCTTCTTGGAGACAAGATCATAGAAGTTTGTAAAGAACTCAATGTGGACGCCATTCATCCTGGCTATGGTTTTCTTTCAGAAAATGCTGACTTCTGCCGTAAAGTAACAGATGCTGGGCTGATCTTCATTGGCCCTTCTCCAGAAGCTATCGAAGTGATGGGAAGCAAACTCGCTGCTAAAGCAGCAGTGTCCAACTACGATATCCCTATGGTGCCTGGTACAGAAGAGGCGATTACAGACATTGCTGCTGCTAAAGAGATTTCTCTTGAAATCGGATACCCTATACTCATCAAAGCCAGTGCTGGCGGTGGTGGTAAAGGTATGCGGGTAGTCAATAATCCAGAAGAGTTTGTTGAGCAGATGGAACGTGCGATCAGTGAAGCGGAGTCATCTTTTGGCGATGGTTCGGTTTTTATCGAAAAATTCATCACCTCACCCAAACACATCGAGTTTCAAATCATTGGGGATCAACAAGGTAATATTATTCATTTGTTTGATAGAGAATGTTCTATCCAGCGCAGACACCAAAAGGTAATCGAAGAAGCACCCTCTCCTACTTTGACACCAAAGATCAGAAAAGTGATGGGTGAAGCCGCTGTAAAAGTGGCAAAGGCTTGTAATTATTATGGTGCTGGTACGGTGGAGTTTATCATGGATGAAAACAGAGACTTTTTCTTCCTTGAAATGAATACCAGACTTCAAGTAGAGCATCCTGTGACGGAACAAATTACTGGGATTGACTTGGTCAAAGAGCAAATCAAAATAGCAGAAGGTCAAGCAATCAGTTTCAATCAAGAAGATTTAAGCATCAATGGTCATGCAATCGAGTGTCGTGTATATGCTGAAGATCCTGCCAATAATTTCCTACCTGACATTGGTAATTTAAAAACCTACATCAGACCGCAAGGCAAAGGCGTACGAGTAGATGATGGTTTTGAAGAGGGCATGGATATTCCTATCTACTATGATCCGATGATCGCCAAACTCGTGACTTTTGCTGACAACAGGCAAGCTGCCATAGATCGCATGGTCAGGGCCATAGATGAATACAAAATAGTTGGGCTGGAAACCACCATGCCATTCTGTAAGTACGTCATGCAACATGAGCTGTTTGTAGATGGCTCATTTGACACCAACTTTGTAGCCAATCATTTCACTCCAGACAATCTCAAAACCAAGCCTACAGAAGATATTCAGCACATCGCAGCCCTACTCGCTGTGAAACTATTGGAAGATAAGAAGACAACTCCTGCTGGTGCTGCTACAGTTCAGGCATCTGAGAGCAAGTGGAAAAATAGAAGATTCTAATATGGCTGAAATACTTCCTATTAAAGCTTGGAAATACAGTCCTGAGCTTAATGATCAGATTGAAGAGTTGGTATCTCCACTATTTGACGTAGTTTCTGAAAAGCAGCGCAAACGGCTGTATGAAAAGGAGTACAACAGTATTCACCTCTCCGTTCCGTTGGGAAATCAAGCGGCTGATTTTGCTGCCAAGCGACTACAGCAATGGAAAGATGAAGGCGTTATCATCCAAGATCAAATTCCTGGCATCTACGTGTATTATCAATATTTCACTTTAGCTGGGAGTCATAAAGAATATTGTCGCAAAGGATTTATTTGCAATATAAAAGCATATGATTGGGATGAGAAAATCATACTAAGGCATGAAAACACTATGCCGCATTCGGTCAATGATCGTGTTGAGCTATTAGAAAAGACTAAGTTCAATGTTAGTGCTACTCATGGACTTTATGCTGATTCTGAAAAGTCTTTGGAGAATACATGGATGAAGCTATCACGACTCCTATCTATGAAACTGAAGATTACCAAGGAGTAAAAGATGTATTGGCCGTTATCCATGATTTAGAAGTCATTAAAGAGTTTGTTAGTAAGATAAAAGATCAGCAAATTATATTGGCAGATGGGCATCATAGATATGAAGGTTCGCTCATGTATCGAAAAGCTCAAATAGCCGCTAACCTAGATCATACTGGTAAAGAAGGGTATAACTATCATTTGATGTATTTGACCAATATACATGCGGATGATTTGCGAGTGCTACCTACGCATCGATTGATTTCTGGGCTACCTGACTTTGATGAAAAAGAACTTCTTAAAGCACTAAGTGAGTTCTTCATTATTAAAGATCTTGAAGAAGCTCATGCTGTTCATGAAATTATCTTAGGAAAACAATGGGCTTTTGGGCTTTTGCTCAAAGATAGAACTCATAAATTACGTTTGAAACCTGAAGTACATGATTCAATTTCTTGGAATTTTCCCAAAGTGGTAAAAGATCTTGATTTGACGGTAATGCACTATTTTGTTTTTGAAAAGGTATTGGGGATTCTCGGAAAAGACCAACGATCATCACCTTATATCTCATTTGACAGAAGTTTTCCTGATTGTTTAACAAAAGTAATCAGAGAAGAGGTGCAGATGGCACTAATCACCAACGACATCTCCATGGAAGAAATCAAAAATGTTTGTGATAGCGGCTATACCATGCCACAAAAATCTACTTCATTCTATCCTAAGACAATATGCGGTTTCCTTTTTAGCTCTATAAACGAAGATGAATTTCACTCGCGCGTTAATACTAGCCTCTAAGAGTCCTCGAAGACAGCAATTACTAAAGGAGGCCGGCTATGGTTTTGGAATTAAAACCATAGATGTAGAAGAGACCTATCCTGATCATCTGTTGATTGCTGATGTTCCTTCATACTTAGCATCTAAAAAAGCGAAGGCGTTACTTCCAGAAATTAATCAAGAAATTGTCATCGCATCAGATACCATTGTGGTTTGTGATGAACAGGTTTTAGGAAAGCCAAAAGACCATCAGGAAGCTTCCAAAATGCTACAATTGCTCTCTGGAAGAACGCATCAAGTGATCACAGGAGTTTGTCTATTGAGCAAAGAGAAAGAAATCACCTTTTCAGATACTACAGCGGTGACTTTCAAGAACCTTACACAAGACGAGATTGATTACTATATTGCTAACTATCAACCATTTGATAAAGCGGGGAGCTATGGCATCCAAGAATGGATTGGCATGATAGGCATTACAAATATTTCAGGCTCTTACTTTACGGTGATGGGGTTGCCAGTTCATAGGCTGTATGAAGAATTGGACAATTTCTAAATTTGACTCGACAACAAATTCAACATCTTCTGCTGATCAATAGAATAGGCACAATCAAAGTGTTTTTGAGGACATTCTCTATGCCCATGAAGTCCGCATGGTCGGCATGACATCTCCTGTGATGTTTCGATAATTGCGGATTCGTCAGATAATGGACCAAACCCAAAATTGGGGACAGTTGAGCAATAAACCGCTGTTACAGGGGCGTTTACAGCAGAGCAAAGGTGCATGGGTGCAGAATCGTTGACATAGTTCATCTTGGCCTTTTGCATCAACGCAGCCGATTGTAGCAATGACAATTTTCCAGCCAAATTGGTAGTTTTTGGATGTTGAGTAGCTGATCTTATTTCCTCACAAGCATTATAATCATCCGGTGCTCCTAGTAAATAAACCACATAATCCTTGGGGATTTTATTGATGAATTTGATCCATTCTTCCTTCGGGTATTGCTTTGTAAACCACACAGAAGTTGGGGCAATGCATACAAATTTCTCTTTGGCATAAACTTCAACTTTATCATAATCCTCCTTCGATGGGTAAAGTTTGGGTCGGGCTGTTTGGTCATCAGTGATCGAAGCAATCAGCGATTGATTGCGATCTGTTTCATGTCCATCCCCTATTACATGAGGGTGTTTTTCACTAAACAAAAAAGATAATGGGTTTTTGTCAAATCCTATGGTTGTCTTTCCGCCCGATAGTACTGAAATCAGACCTGTTGTGAAAAACCGTTGTGCATTTACTACATAGTCATAGTGTTCCTTCCTTATAGTCTTGATAAGACTAATCAAACTTTTATACTTATTCGATTTATCAAAAATTAACAATTCATCTATGAAAGGATGTGCTTTCAGCAGGCTTTCGTTTCCCTTTCTAAGTAAGAAGTGAATGCTGTGATCAGGATGGGTCGCATGAAGTTTTTCTATCATGCCAGTCGCCAATATCACGTCACCGATAAATGCTGTTTGAATTATTAGTATTTTCTTACCAGTCATAAAGGAACTTTGGAGTTCTTACTGTAAAAAAAGGAAAAATCTAATAGAGATTACTTTCTTGAATCGTTTATTTCATCAAGATTATTGTTGGATCAATAATTCGACTAAAAAGTTTCTGAATTAACGGACACTATCCCATCTAACTTTGTAATTTCACACCATAAAAATACTACTCTATGCACATTGCCATTTGCGGGAATATTGGTTCAGGAAAAACAACTTTAGCGGGGATGCTTTCCAAACATTACGGTTGGGAAGCGGAATTTGAATCTGTTGAAAACAATCCATATTTGGCTGATTTTTACGAAGACATGCACAAATGGGCATTTCACCTACAAGTATATTTTCTCAATAACCGATTCAATCAAATCAAGAACATTCAGGCTAGTGAAAACACTACTATTCAGGATAGAACAATCTATGAAGACGCCTATATATTCGCAGCCAACTTATTCAAATCGGGTTTTTTAAATGATCGTGACTACAGTAGCTATTTGAGTCTTTTTCATTCCATGATTCACCATGTAGAGGCGCCAGATTTGGTGGTTTATCTCAAGGCTGATATCCCAAAACTTGTGAGCCAAATCCAAAAGCGAGGTAGAGACTATGAAGATGCTATCAGGCTCGACTATCTCAAAAACCTCAATGAACATTATACTGAATGGATCGATAATTATGCCTTGGGTAATTTATTGATTATCGATGTCAATAATATGGATTATGTCGCCAATGTCGAAGACTTCTCAGAGGTGGTTAGTAGAATAGATGTTGAGCTTAATGGTTTGTTCAGCAATCTCAAATAAACATTGGAAGACAGCTACAAACATAGAGGAATGAGAAAGAAGCTTGTCAAACTTCTTGAAGGCAAAAATATTATGGATGTCAATGTTCTCAATGCGATTGGCAAAGTTCCTCGACACTACTTCTTTGACAATGCCTTTGTAGAACATGCCTATCAAGACAAAGCCTTCCCCATAGGTGAAGGGCAGACAATTTCACAACCTTATACTGTTGCTTTTCAATCCGAAAAGCTAGCAATAAAGTCTGGTGACAAAGTCCTGGAAATAGGAACTGGATCAGGCTATCAAGCTTGTATATTGCTTGAACTAGGTGCTGAACTACACACCATTGAGTATCAAAAAGCTCTTTATGATCGCACCAAGGAATTTCTACCTAAAATCGGCTATAAGCCGAATTTCTATTATGGTGATGGATCAAAAGGAATAGCTACTAAAGCTCCTTTTGACAAGATCATTGTGACCGCTGGCGCCCCTACCATTCCCAATAGCTTGATCAAACAGCTTAATGTAGGCGGAATATTAATCATCCCTGTTGGAGACAATGAGCGTCAAAAAATGTATAAAATAACCAAGCTTACAGAAACTAAAATTAAAAAAGAGGCCTTTGACTTTTTCAGTTTTGTACCTTTGTTAGGAAAAGAAGGTTGGGGTAGTTAGCCTCTAGCTGATAGCAAATAGCTACTAGCACTAATTACTAAACGCTCACCTCTAAAAGCTAACGACTAAAAGCTAACAGCTAACAGCTAGTAATATGGCAAAAAAGAAAAAAACCGCGCAGCACTCTTTCGTCAACATGACGGAACTTGTCCTTCCCAATGACACCAATACGCTCAATAACCTTATGGGAGGTCGATTGCTTCACTGGATGGATATCGTGTCTGCTATAGCTGCACAGAAACACTCCAACAGAATAGTAGTCACCGCTTCCGTAGATAATGTCTCTTTTGGGAAAGCGATACAGCTTGGGAACGTGGTGACACTTAAAGCCAAGGTCACCAGAGCATTCAACTCCTCTATGGAAGTACATATAGAAGTGGAAGCCGAAGATATCCCTAATGGCACAAAATTCAACAGTAACGAGGCATTCTACACCTTTGTGGCAGTAGATCAGTCTGGAAGACCCATAGATGTTGCTGAACTAACGCCTGAAACGCCTGAAGAAATCGAGCACCATGCAGGTGCGCTTAGAAGAAGGCAACTCCGCCTAGTACTTGCTAAGCGAATGAAGCCAGAAGACGCAACAGAACTTAGGTCAATATTCAACTTAGATAAATAGAAATGGAAGAAGAAAAGGCCTTTCTAGCCCACTTTTTAGATGAAGAGATCTATATAATCGATGAAGTAGCATCGGTTCAAGAAACCTCTGTAAAACAGCCTGTTAACACTGAGCCTATTATTCAAGAGGTTGCTAAAGAAGTGCCTGCAAAAGATACAGCTCGGGAACCAAAGCTAGAATATCAGACACCAAAGGTTGAAAAAGAAATATCACCTGCCGTTTCACTTATTTATGAAGGGCGAAATGACAAGGGCATTTTACTCATTCTGAATGATATTTCCACAGAAGAAAAAGCCTTTTTAGAGAAAGTGCTCGGTGCGGTAAAGTTGACTTTGAATGATTGTGCAATGCTTGAATTATCCAAAAACAATTCTACTGAACACAAAGCGTTGATTGAAGAGTTTAAGTGCAAGACTATCCTTAATCTGGGTGTAGAACAACAGCTACCTTTCCTTCAAGGAATCAATAATTATAAAATTAATTTTGTTGCAGATAAGAAGGCGCTTAAAACTGATAACTTGAAAGCTATCATGGCTGATGTTGCCAAGAAAAAGCAGCTCTGGGAAAGCTTAAAGCAGTTATTTTTATTAGAATAATTAGTGCGAATTAACTTAAAATCAATATCAATAAATTACTTAATCCGTTGATTTTGGAGCTGTATCCTAGGGAAATATTATATCAGAAGGTTTGCGTTGCGGCATCAACATAACTCGGACTATGCTGCCCCTCTCACTTCGTCTTCTAAGCTGCGGTACATGAAGTAGTGCAAGACTTCTTCAATGGCTATTTTTAAAGCGGTGTTTATGGGGACGATTGTATTCCCCAATTGATAATCTATTTGAGAAAGGCGCATGTAATATTGGGCAAATACTGGAATTGGCAGACCATTGGCAATCAGTTTCTCTGCGTTTTGAAACGCTAAGGCTTGATCTTCTTTGATGATTTTGCAAGTTGCTAAACGCAATTTTCCATATTTATCAGAATTGGCTCCGTAGCCAAACAGCCTGCAAATCAATCCCCTAAAGTCATACGTACCACAGCTGCCTTTTCCCTCTTCTAATAGGCCAATAGGATTATAATTATGACAAATATTACTGGTTTTCTCAGAGAGTGCTTCTAAGACTTCATGAGCCTCTCCCTTTACGTATAGTTGATAAGCCCAAGGCAGAAATTCAAGCGGAGATGCATCTACTTGACTATGTGTGCAGCATCGTCCACAGCCAGGTAAACATTTCAGTTTGGAGGTTGATTGAAACGAATTTATCTCTGAATCCATTCTCTGAACAGGGTTTCAATCTCACCTACTTTTTTGGCTATCGACATGTGATTTTTAGCAAGGTAGTCTATAGTAGTACATAAATCTCATTTTAAATGAGTACTTAAAACAAGCTGCAATTTATACTTCTTCTATTGTATATTGTTTATCCTAAATACGCTCTGAGTATCTCACTCCTTGACGTTTGTCGAAGTCTTTGTGTAGCTTTCTCCTTAATTTGGCGTACGCGCTCACGTGTAATTCCAAAAGACTCACCAATCTCTTCCAATGACATTGCATTACTTCCATTAACTCCGTAATAGGAAGATATTATATCAGACTCTCTCTTGGTAAGTGATGATAGTGCCCGTTTAACTTCGCTTTGCAATGAATCAATCATCAAACCAGAGTCGGGAGTAGCCTCGTGTTCATCTTCCAATACATCTAATAAGCCATTTTCCTCTCCTACAAGAAAAGGTGCATCAATCGATATATGCCTACTCGATATTCTTTGGTTGTTTACTACATCTTCGGAAGAAATGTCTAGCTCCTCAGCCAATTCATCCGTTGATGGATCGCGTTGATGTTTTTGTTCTAATTCAGAGAACTTGCGCGAGATTTGATTAATTGAGCTTACCCGGTTCAACGGGAGCCGCACTATTCTTGACTGATCGGCTAATGCCGACATGATCGACTGACGAATCCACCATACAGCATAAGAGATGAATTTAAAACCTCTGGTTTCATCAAATCTTTGTGCCGCTTTTACAAGTCCCAAATTCCCTTCGTTGATTAAGTCCCCAAGAGACAGACTATTGTTCTGGTATTGTTTAGCTACTGAAACAACAAAGCGNAAATTNGCCTTTACCATCTTCTCAAGTGCCAACTGGTCACCTTCCCGAATTCTAACTGTCAATAACACTTCTTCATCAGCTGTTATCAATTCAACTCTGCCAATTTCCTGTAAATATTTATCGAGCGACTGGGTCTCACGATTAGTGATTTGTTTTACAATTTTTAATTGTCTCATTTACTATAATTTATTTGACACTTAAGTCATTACTCCCCGAGTCTTTTAATGACATCATAAATGGCATATTTACTACTCTTTTTTGTAGCCCATACAGCATTTCCATAATCGAAATGCCAATATTCTTTGTTATCACAAACAAATCCCTCTTTCTCAAATAAGTCAATAAGTAATTTTCGATTTGCTGTTGCAGTTGCACTTATATCGGGATGGTACGGGAAACACTTTTCATTTAGGTCAATATCAAGCCCTTTGTTTGTTCCGAAGTCCATCACACAATCGTTCTTTAAATCATAAATAAGTCCATCTACTGCACCTCCAGTCGAATGCATAGATTTTTGCGAAGGCGCTATAAAGTGAGCGACTAACTCATTGATCTCGTCAGCCGATTTTTCAGGATGTTCTTTCAAGAGAAAGCTTATTTTGTTGTCCCAAATCTTTTGTTGGTGATCAAAAGAACGCCATACTGACCGAATAATCAATTTTTTATCTACACTATCCAACGATCTGCTAATCCGTCCTACTTTTTCAACTATTTCTTCTCGCACCAAATATTCATAACCTATTTTTGATGCCGGTTCATATATCAGGTTAAATCCGGCATCCTTTAAACTCACTAATGGAGAATTGTTATCAACAATGGGCATGCTAGGCCACAACAATTTCAGATCGTGATCTTTTTTCTCCACCATTTCGCAGTATTCGCTTGCATTCATAGTATTTGTAGGGATTTTGGTTACATACGGTGATGTCATGGCCGTGAGTAAAGCTGCATAATTTACATCAAACTTCAACTCGGTTCCTACTTTAAAATTCTTGTCCTTAGTATCAATTACAAGGTGATCACTGCTTGCTCCTATTATTGCAATATCTAATCGGGGTTTAAGCCCTGAAACGGTTATATCTTGTAAGCCAACTGCTAAAATTACTCTATTCAAAAATCCTCTGTTTTCAAAATATGGCAGATTGCCAAATGCATCCTGATATTTTTCTCCCATTGGAACAGAAGGTTTTGTGCCTGACTCAATAACTTCAGCAATCAATGTAAAGGCATCAGTATACAATCCGGGAATTGGTTTTCTTGTCAATGGATCGCAACCAAGGAAAATGGACTCACCCAATCGTAGGTAATTAATTCGTTGAACATCTTTTGTAGTATTAGACCATCCATAATTGGCTGAGTTTCCTCCTGATATATACTCAAGTTTAAATCCTAGCTGTGCTTCAATGATAGTAGCTATTAATGATAGTTGTCCCATGTTTTTATCATCAGGCTTGATTCCACCAAAACATGCCAAATTGGTGCCTAACCCAACAACTTCAATACCTTTTAGCTTTGATACTTTGGTCACTATACTTTCTAAATTAGCTGGGAGAATACCCTCCCGTAGGTCGCCAAGCTCTACCATCAAAATAATCTTATGAACCGAATCTCTAGCGATTGATAGTTGGGATAGCTTCTCAATAATCGAATATTCGCTATTATGACTAATATGGCAATACTCGATTACATCATTCAACTCACTCTGTAGTGGTGTTCTTAATAGTAGAAATGGACAGGCAATTCCAGCAGCCTCCATCCTTTTGATATTAAGTATTCTTGAGTCGGCAAGCATATCAATACCACATCTAAGCAGGATCTTGGCAATGTCGGGATGACCGCAAACTGCTTTGGTTACGCCAATAACTGCTATGCCTTTGGAGGTGTAATGATCTGTAAGAAATCGGGCATTATGGGCAATTTTCTGAAGATCGAAGGCTATTCTTGGGGTAGCCATAGCGGCTCAATATTTATCAATTCTGGAAACTCCTCGTAGATTCTTTCAACGAGTTTATCACATCCATTTTTCAGAACATCTGTTGTAGGTAGTTTATATGTTTTTTCGTAATCCAAAATTGTTGTACTCACCTCAGCATCTGTCATACCCTTCATGATTAAGCGTTATGGCAATCACCTTGGTTTTAGCGAACTTTTCTATCAATTTTATCTCGCTTTTCAATGTAGGCATTGCAATTTTTGGAAAATCACAAATGTTAACTCTTTTTGGCGGATGCTGAATAATGATTGCATTGGGTTTGGCACCTCTAATAATCGCACTTGAAGAAGTAAATGCCGGATGACTTAATGCCCCTTGCCCTTCTACAATAATTATATCAGGCTTTTCTTCTCGATTAGCTTTAACTATCGCATGTTCCAATTCTCCAGTTGCGAAGCCTGAAGTCAGAACATCTATTGCGATTCCATATTTTGATCCTTGCAACAAACCCGTCTGACCTGTGGTAACGAATACTGTTTTTAAGCCTTCCTTTCGAAGAGCCTGAACAAGTTTAAGTGCTGTTGTACGCTTGCCCACAGCACAGTCGGTACCCATTACATTAATGACTGGAGTAGTAACCTCGTTAATTTCGCCTGTGAAATTGTGCAGGTCTTTTCTCGCAGGTGGCTTCCTTACATCATTTATATTAACACCATATATCACCGATTTTTTTATAAACTCTTCATCATTGGTAAGGAATTGAGGTAGTCCGTTAACAATGTTCATTCCCAGCTTCATTGCCGTAAATATAATTTCTCGCTGTTCGTCACTCAAGAATGATGCAAGCGGAGCTATTCCATAAATAAAATAATCCGGAATCTTTGCCAATTTATTGATAGCATCATCTATATCGTTGAATACAGGAATATCGTTTTTTATTCCATCAAGATATTCACCCGCATCACACCCAGCTTTAGTGCTGTCAATTATACCAGCAATTTCATAGGAATCTGATTGTCTCACCAGTCCATTAGCTACTTTCCCATCCAACTCCCCAAATTCCTTCTCGCTATATACTATTGCTGTGCCTTTCATATTCTTTGATTACTTTTTAATTGGCAATATGTCCTTGCTATTGCTTTTGCAAATCCGCAAAGAGCAATTCCAGCTCTGACCTTGTTTTCTCAAGTTTGGATGCCAACCTATCGAGCATGTGCTCTTTGTGACCTTCCTCAAATTCGAAGTCTGCATCACCAAGTACATCATACCTCCATTTTAACATCACCTTTATCTCTCTCCAACTTCTTATGATATGCATATTTACCTTATTATGACTAATTGATTTTGTGATTTAGATTTGTATAAACAGTAGCCTTCTAGTATGCGGTTTTATTCTCCCTACAAATCTCATTTTTTTAATAGAGAAATGTGTTACACCAGGTTGGAATAACGTTACACATATCCCATGTTTATTACGTCAAGCCCTATTAAGTGCGATTGCTTGTGGCAATGAACAATTCGGGGGGGAGACTAGTGTTAAGTTAAGTAGTGTCTCTAAGTATACTTTAGCCGAACCAAGCTTTGATCTTTTTGCCCTATACTTCTTTGAAAAACATTCCCTTAGCTACGGCTAGGCTCATTTTTTTCGCATCGTCTAGAACAAAAATATCGACAACTTATACGACACAGTACACTTAACTTAACACTAGTTAAAAAAGGCTGGATCTTTATAAATCCTCTAGGTTTGCCTTTCTTTTGTCTTTCAATTGCTTGTAAAAAGTAGGCGTCAATCCTGTGATTTTCTTAAACTGATTAGACAAATGAGCAACACTACTGTAGTGCATTTTATAAGCAATCTCTGTGAGATTCAATTCGTCATAGATGAGAAATTCTTTAACTCTCTCTATCTTATGAATAATAATAAACTGTTGAATGGTAATCCCTTTAACCTCGGAAAATGTATTGGCCAAATAGGTGTAGTCATGGCCTAGTTTTTCGCTGATATAATCAGAGTAGTTTACACGTGGCAAGTCTTCCGAATGGTGGATCATCTCGATAATAACATTTTTGATCTTTTCGATCAAAATACTTTTTTTATCATCCAATAATTCCAACCCTGATTTCAATAAGCTTGCTTTCAATTGCCTCCGCTGATCTACAGTGATATCTTCCAGAATATCAATCATACCTAGCTCAACAATCACATAGCGCAATCCAAGCTTTTCCAACTCTTCCTTCACTACCATTTTACAGCGTAAACTGACCATATATTTGATGTATAATTTCATTGCATGTTCATTTTACAGCTTGCATCATCACAGTTTGGAAGTTAGCCTTTTAATCAATAACTATAACAGAATCCAATAACTAAGAATTCAATAGTATATCAGGCAAATTATTAGCTTGATGAACTACATACATTAGCCATTTACGCTACTCCTGCTAAGTATGAAGTGAATTCTATTGATGGGAAAGAAAGGCCTTTTCTAAAACAATTAATCCCCTTGTTCGATTACCGAAGCTAAGTAACTTATGCTGAACACAAGGCATTTGTCTGACTGTAGTGCAGTTCTATATAGTGTCTCTAAGAAAACGCTACATCGTCATTCAGAACGGAGTGAAGAATCTCCTCATACTGAGTTACAAAGCATATTGAGATTGCTTCGTCCCTACCATTAACATGGTTTATTGGAGTTTTCTTAGAGACACTATATATAAAGACTCATTCTTTATTGAGGCCATATAAAGTTGTTTTAAATCGGGGAAAAATAATTTTCTAAATCCTCAATGAGAAAATTCCTATACACTTATTGTATATTATACACTAAGTATTTGTAAATTTGACTAATTGACCGCATATGAAAGCAAATCAAACACAACAGGAAAATAATTTTGACTTAGTAATATTTGGAGGTGATGGTGATCTATCGTTCAGAAAAATCTATCCTGCACTTTATCACAGACTTAACGAAAGGCAGGTTAACAGTGACAGTCGTATATTGACAATATCCCGTACAAAGTATACACAGACAGAATTTAGGAAAAAACTAAAAGCCTCATTGATCAGTTATATAGAGGAACCTGATAACGGTATAATTAATCAGCTTCTTAATATGACTACTCATGGTACCATTGATACTGCTGCAGACGAACAATCTGAAAGTGCAACAACATGGTTTTCTAAGTCAACTTTTGAAGTTCGAGTCTTTTATCTAGCGACTCCCGCCACAGCGTTCGGGGGCATTTGCAAATTTCTCAGTGATCATAATTATATTTCTCAAGGATCGCGCGTTGTTCTGGAAAAACCTTTGGGTACTGACTTGAAAAGTTCTGAAGATGTTAATGATCAGGTAGCGAAACACTTTTCTGAGGATCAGATCTATAGAATTGATCATTACCTGGGTAAAGAGACCGTACAAAATTTGATGGTGCTCCGTTTTGCTAACAACATATTTGAACGCTCATGGAATGCACAAGAAATTGATAACATTCAAATTACGGTAGCTGAATCCATAGGTGTTGGTACGAGAGGAAGGTTTTATGATCAATATGGTGCTCTTCGGGACATGGTTCAAAACCACCTTCTTCAACTGCTTTGCCTAATAACAATGGAACCTCCGGTAACTCTGAATGCTGAGCAGGTAAGGCTTGAGAAACTAAAAGTACTTAAATCACTAAGGCTTTACAATGGAAAGACAATAAAAACGCATACGGTAAGGGGTCAATATTCGCGCGGGAATACGACAGATGGTCTTTTGCCATCTTATCTGGAGGATATAGAGAAGTATGATTCTAACACTGAAACTTTCGTAGCCCTTAAAACCTATATTGATAATTGGCGCTGGACTGGGGTGCCTATTTATCTCAGGACTGGCAAACGCATGGAGGACCGACATTCTGAAATTGTAATAAATTTTAAAAGTGTACCTCATAATATTTTTCCTGACAGAAAAGATATAGATAACAATCGGCTTACTATAAGATTGCAGCCAGAAGAGCGCATAGAACTTCAGCAAATGGTAAAGGTTCCAGGCCCAGGTGGTTATAGATATAAACCATCTTCATTGGTACTGGACTATGCTGATCACTTTGAAGATCGCTTTCCAGAGGCCTATGAGCGACTGCTTATGGATGTTGTGCGAGGCAATCAAACGTTGTTCATGAGTAGAGATGAAGTCAAAGCTTCATGGGTTTGGACAGAATCCATCCTTAACAATTGGAAACAACAAAAAATGGCTAACATTCTCTATGAGTCTGGAACTTGGGGTCCAGGAAGTCGCGTCATGGATGGAAACGAAAAATGGAGCAGGTCATCTCATGGACAGAAATAAATTATTAAGCGTGAAAACACGTTTGGAATTGGATCTAGAGCTGGCAGAATACATCATTTCCGTACTCAGTAATGATATTGATGAATACGGCAATGCTTCACTAATAGTATCTGGAGGTTCAACTCCTGTTCAGCTTTTTAAGTTGTTGTCTCATTATAACATTGACTGGAGTAAAATCACCATAAGCTTAGTTGATGAACGTTTTGTTCCAGATGATCATCCAGATCAAAATGGTCAAATGATCAAGCAAAACTTACTTAAGAAATCAGCTTCCAAAGCTATTTTTCTTCCAATGGTTCTCAATCAAATAAACCCAATAGAGAATCTTAAGCAAGTGAGATCTCAAATGAAATCAATTAGGCGTCCATTTAGTATGGTCATTCTGGGAATGGGTTCAGATGGACATACGGCCTCATTGTTTCCAGAAGCAATGGAGTTAGACGAAGGGATGCGATTGAATACCAATCAAGATATTATAATTTCCCACCCCTCTAATGCTCCTCATGAGCGGATTACTTTCACAAGAAAATCCCTACTCAATACCTCACGTTTGGTGTTGCATTGTTATGGGAAAGAGAAAAAAGCTATTTTAGATAAAGCAAAAGTACTAGATGATTATCGCCCCTATCCTATTCAGGGGTTTATCAATCAGGATAAGGTTGAGTTAAAAATATATTGGACAGAATAACTGATCATGAAGAAAGAAATTGAAGAGATTACCAGGATAATAAAGGAACGATCAGCACAAACGCGCAAAGAATATCTTGATTTGATGAATTCATCTCAGAATGCATCGGTGACAAGAGGAGACTTGGCCTGTGGCAATCTTGCCCATGCATTTGCCGCTTGTTCTGGAGATGAGAAGACTTCCCTAAGTGGCAATTCCAAATCAAACCTGGCGATTATTACGGCATATAACGACATGCTGAGTGCGCACAAGACCTATGAGGACTACCCTCCTAAATTGAGAGCATCTGCTAAGAAGTATGGGGCTGTGGCTCAGGTCGCGTCTGGCGTACCGGCCATGTGCGATGGGGTGACACAAGGGCAACCCGGAATGGAATTATCTCTATTTAGCCGTGATGTTATTGCGCTGTCAACAGCCATCGGCATGTCTCATCAGATGTTTGATGGTGGTATGTGCTTAGGTATTTGTGATAAAATAGTCCCTGGAATGATGATTGGTTCATTGAGATTTGGACACCTTCCGTTCATCTTCATACCAGGTGGACCAATGGAATCAGGAATTTCCAATGATGAAAAAGCAAAACACAGGAGGGACTATGCCGAAGGAAAAATAGGTCGTGATGAGCTTTTGAAAGCAGAATCAGCCTCCTACCACTCTGCTGGAACTTGTACATTCTATGGTACAGCAAACAGCAATCAAATGCTCATGGAAATTATGGGTGTGCATCTACCTGGTTCATCATTCGTAACACCTGGAACTCCATTGCGTGAAGCATTGAATGATTTTGCGGTAAAAAGGTTAACTGAAATTACCTTTCAAGGAGAAGAATATACGCCATTATATGATGTCATTTCAGTGGAAAGCATCGTGAATGCACTTGTAGGCCTAGTGGCTACTGGAGGCTCTACCAATCATACTTTGCACCTCATTGCGATCGCTCGTTCTGCTGGTATTATCATTAATTGGGATGATTTTAATAAAGTTTCAGACGCAGTTCCTTCACTGACCAAAGTTTATCCAAATGGAAGTGCAGATATTAATCATTTTCAAGCTTGTGGTGGCATGGGTTTTTTAATAAGAACTCTTCGTGACGGTGGCTATCTCAACGAAAATGTCAAAACGGTAATGGGTCGAGGTCTTGAAGCTTACACAAAAGAGCCATATTTAGACAATGGTATTATAAGTTGGAGAGATGCACCAAATGAATCACTGGATGATAGTGTGTTACGAAGTGTAGAATTACCTTTTACTGCAACAGGTGGATTAAAAACACTTGGAGGTAATTTAGGCAGATCGGTTATAAAAGTATCAGCAGTAAAACCTGAGCATCAACAAGTTACAGCTCCTGCGGTTGTTTTTGAAGATCAAGACGAGGTGATTGAAGCTTTTAAGCGCAAAGCGTTAAATAAAGATGTTATAGTAGTTGTTCGATATCAAGGTGCACACAGCAATGGGATGCCTGAACTGCACAAACTCACGCCTGCCTTGAGCATATTGCAGAGCCAAGGGTATAAAGTGGCACTAGTTACAGATGGCAGGATGTCTGGCGCATCTGGAAAGGTACCAGCGGCCATACATTTAAGCCCTGAAGCTGCCAAGGGAGGAATAATAGCTAAATTGCAAACTGGTGATATCATTGAATTAGATGCAATTAATGGAACACTCAAATGCCATAATATTGAAGAAGTAGCACAAAGAGAGAATTCTGAAAAGTCAACTTATATGTCTCATGGTGTCGGTAGAGAATTATTTAACCGGTTGAGTCCATTAGTTACTGCAAGCGAAGAAGGAGCATCATTTATCATATAATTCATGGGAGCACAGAACAATATACGCCAGACTTTAGCAGGTCATACATTAGTACCTGTTGTCACTTTTAATGAAGGTGATAATTATAGTTCCTTTATGCAATATCTCCTCGAAAATGAGGTTCGGTGTATTGAAATTACATTGAGAACTTCAGAAGGAATAAAAGCCATCGAAGCGCTGAAAAAAGAATTTGGAAACAAACTACTCATTGGCGCTGGAACAGTGACTAATGAGGATCAGGTGAGCGTGCTCAAGGAAGTTCAAGCTGATTTTATGGTGAGTCCGGGACTCACACCGCATTTACAACAAGTAATGCAAACATCAGGTATCCCCTATTTACCTGGAGTGGCGACACCCAGTGAGATTATTAGTGCTGTTGAAATGGGACTTGATACTTTGAAATTCTTTCCAGCAAATATTTTCGGAGGCATAGGGGCGCTGAAAGCCTATGGCCAAGTATTTCCACAAGTTACATTTTGTCCAACAGGAGGAGCTACCAAACAAACGAGTGCAGAGTATCTTTCACTAGACAATGTATTTGCGGTCGGTGGTACTTGGTTTCAGAAAGATTATCATCAATTAAATGCTTAGAATAGGAACCACTGCCCTTTTTCAAACTCACTGTTATAAATTTCTTTGTTGAAATGATAATATCTGGCAGGTTTATGTGCTACGCCAGATTCAAATTTATCTAAAGGGGTAATAAATTTCTTCCCTTGGATGCGCTTCCTGAAATTTCGTTTGTCTAGTGTACTTCCGACAATTGATTCGTAAAGACCCTGCAGCTGTCTTAAAGTAAATTTATCAGGAAGCAGGCTAAATGCCACTATCGGTTCATGTCTGATTTTATCACGAAGCATAGACCAGGCTGTGTTTGCTATATTATTATGATCAAAAGCCAATTGCCTTTTTTCATCAATTGGCTGCCACAAGACTTGTTCCGCGAAAAAGCTTGCTTTAAGATCGAATCTATCTACTTTGATTAATGAGTAATACGCTATGGTGACAACCCGTTCTTCTGGATGTTCTCGAATCGTGTTAAGCCATTCGATATCTATTGGATCGCTGATTCGATCCAGATCACCGAATGTTCTGAATTGCTCAAGGTATATATCTTTTAATCCAGTTAAGTCATTAAGAATACGAGATGCTGCTGAATCTAAACTTTCACTCAGTCTTAATAAATCTCCAGGTAGTGCATAAACCTCCTGCCCTGCTTGTTTTCTTTTGATAAGCAATACACGTATAAATTCTCCATCAAAACCAAATACTACGCAATCCACTGAAATGTGGGGGTTGTATTTGAATTTGACTGATTCCATATGACAATTGTTATTTTAGTATTTGGCTTAGTGTGTATATTACACTATCTTTGATTAATTAGTTGCAATATGCTCAAAATAATTGAACGTAACGCTGTATTTGGTAATCGTGCATTATTATTATGTACACAAACACGATAATACATAAATGAGGAAAGTTACAATTGGCATTGATATAGGTGGAACAACCACAAAATATGGTGTTGTTGACAAATTAGGTGACGTCATATCTCACGGTGTTATTCAAACTCAAATTCATTCTAAATTTGAAGATTACATTTCGGAATTGGCCAGTGTGGTACAAGCGTCATTAGATCCTGTTAATCATGAACTGATTGGGATTGGGATAGGAGCTCCGAATGGAAATTATCTTAGAGGTACCATTGAACATGCCACCAATCTCAGGTGGAAGGGAATTCTGCCATTGGAGGCATCAATTAAAGCAATCTTTGACGTACCAGTGGTAGTAACAAATGATGCCAATGCGGCTGCAGTGGGTGAAATGATATTTGGTGGTGCTCAAGACATGAAAGACTTTATTGTCATCACTTTAGGGACTGGCCTAGGTGCTGGGATTGTGAGTAATGGTCAAGTAATAAATGGATATGATGGTTTTGCCGGAGAGCTAGGTCATGTCTCAATTCGTGATGGTCATGGAAGGAGTTGTGGGTGTGGTCGTAAGGGATGTTTAGAGACTTATGTCTCTGCTACCGGAATCAAAAGAACTGTTTATAAATTGATAGCCGATCATGTAGAAGATAGTGAGTTGAGAGAAATAAGTTTTCATAAGCTATCGACAAAAATGATTACCGAAGTTGCGCAAAGAGGAGATATTATCGCCTTGGAAGCATTTGAATATACAGGAAGGATATTAGGAACGAAACTGGCAGATACAGTGGTTCACACGAACCCAGAGGCAATTTTCCTGCTCGGTGGATTATCACTAGCAGGTGATTTGATCTTCAAACCAACTATAGAGCATTTGGAGAAAAATTTAATGAACATTTACAAAGGCAAAATAAAAATCATCCCATCTAGCCTTCAAAATCAAAGTGCCCCAATAATAGGTGCCAGCAGTCTAGTTTGGAATAAATTAAGACAAGAAGAAAACAAATTAGTGGTTTAATTTGGCAAACTTACACACAGTGATTA
>JGI24005J15628_10000652_pt1 | contig 19590 bp, 14 predicted proteins | sample LinPmetageLP40_FD_15628 | JGI IMG/M metagenome (IMG submission 15628)
ACCAAATCAATGACTGATGCACCGGACTACGTAGTGCTCAAAGACGGGAATAAGATGGAGAGTAGGTTGTTTAATTATTATAGAAACGCCATCAAATTTTCTATAGGCAACGAAATTTCTTATGCCAATTATTGGCAGCCAATCAATGACAAGATCAAAGGGATGCAACGCATTTATTTTTCAGCCGATGGTATCTATAACAAAATCAACATCAATACGCTTTGGGATCCTGTATCAGAATTGTCAGTGATAGAAGAACTAGATTTAAGAATTGTAAGTAATACCAGAGAACTTACGGAGACAAAAGTCTCTTTGGCAAATATGCCCAATACTGCTGAAGTTTATGGTTTTCCTGATTTTAACCTTGGTGCCAACTTCGATGGACAAGAAACCGCCTCTATCAATAGAACATCCGAATATGGATTTAAGAAAGGAATTGCCTCCCTGCCAGGAACGAAAGTGGAGGTGGATGAAATTGCAACAATGCTTGCAGAGAACAACTGGCAGGGAAATGTGCGAACCATGCAAGATGCTACCGAGGACAAAATTAAAAAAATAGACAGTCCGAAACTGCTACATATTGCTACACATGGTTTTTTTATGAATGATATTCAATTTACAGACCGAGAGCAAGCCAAAGGAGGTAGTCACAATGACTTGAATACCAACCCACTTTTGCGTTCGGGCGTCCTACTCACTGGTAGTGCCAAAGCCATGATTCTCAACGAAAAGAGCAAAGGAGAAGATGGCATCGTCACAGCCTATGAAGCGATGAACCTGAATCTCGATAATACAGAACTTGTGGTGCTATCAGCTTGTGAAACTGGTCTGGGAGAAGTCAGGAATGGCGAAGGTGTCTATGGCCTGCAACGGTCTTTTATTGTGGCGGGTGCCCAAAATGTAATCATGAGTCTGTGGAAGGTCAATGACGTAACGACTCAAGAGTTGATGTCTGGGTTCTATCGCAGGTGGTTTGCAGGGATGGACAAATTTGAAGCATTCAAAAAAACACAGTTGGAATTGAAGAAAAAGTATAATGATCCTTATCATTGGGGATCATTTGTATTGTTAGGAAAATAGGCACCTATTAATGAATCAAAAACTTACTTTTATATTAATAATTTTGACTTGGGCACAACTGACTCTAGCTCAAGTAAACCCTGAAGTCGATGATAGCCTTGCATACTATACCAGTACGCAGAAAATTGTGCCGGGAATAAGTAGAGAGGGCGTTACTGAGTATGCACCTTCGATTAGTGCCGATGGAAAGACGATGATTTTTGAAGCAAGTCAAGGCACGAGCTACAAACTCTATGAATCCAACTTAGAAGATGGTAATTGGTCATCTCCCAATTCACTGGATAATATCAATTCATTTGGAGATAGTACAGGTTTGATAGGTGGACCGAGCATTAGTTTTGATGGCAACACGCTTTACTTCTTTGGCTCATTCAAAGGAAGCCAAAGAGAAGATATCTATGTGTCCTACAAAAATCAAGAAGGGTGGTCTGTTCCAGAAAGCATTGGAGCTCCAATAAATAGTGCTGGATATGAGGCATTTCCTTCCATATCAGTGGATGGAAAAACTTTGTATTTCATTAGGGAAAATTTGGCTGGACCTCAGGATAAAGAGTTGAAAAAGCTCAACCAGGCCTGTTATTCGATTTATAGATCATCCAAGGATGATGAGGGTAATTGGGGTATTCCCCAAAAATTACCTTCTCCGATAAACCAAGAATGTGAAAAAGCTCCGAAGATCATGGCGGATGGTAAAACACTGATTTTTTCATCCAATAGGATGGGGGGCAAAGGAAGTTATGATATGTACCAATCCAAGAAAAATGTCTTGGGGGAGTGGTCTTTACCTCGACCTCTTGATTATGTGAACACAGCAAAGAGTGATCAGCTTCCATGTATTTCGGCAGCGGGTGATTTGATGTATTATGTTTTTGATAATCGAGATATCTATACTGTTGAGATACCTCCGAGCTTGAGACAGTTCATGAACAATGTGATCCAAGGAAAAATCACAGATCAAGACACAGGAGCTGGCATAGCTGCAAGTATTATTGTTACTGATGCTTTGACATCGGAGACAGTGATGAACCTCAGCAATAATCCATCAACTGGAGACTATAGCGTAGTGCTGCCTGTAGGTAGAAATTTCAATATCGAAGTGCGCAAAGAAGGATATTCCAATTTCACGATGTCTTATGACCTGAGAGATATTCGTGAATATCAAGAGAAAAAAAGAGATATCGAATTATTTCAGACAGTCAATCTCAGCCTGAATATCAACGATATCGAATTGTTTGAAGCCATAGGTGCTGATGTCAAAGTCAAGGTGCAGGGACAATCAAGTTACTTTAAAGAATTGAAAAATAATCCAAAGACGGGACTTGCAGTGATTAGTCTGCCGATTGGTCAGCAATACGAAATCAGTGTGGACTCTGAAAATTTCAAAGGGGCATTTTTCACATTTGATTTGGCAGACTTGGTGATGTATCGAGGGTTTGAGAAGGAGGTAGAACTTATACCTGAAAAAGAAGATGTAATGATCAACGTATCTGACTTGATCAATAATATGAAGGTCAAGTCCAAGATCATCCTAAGAAATAAGAATAGAGATGAATACATTGAAGTCACTGGCAACGAAATGGTTTCTCTTCGAAAAGGGGATCGATATGAGATCGAAGCGACAAGTGATCAGGGATATGCCTTTAACTCAACTTCACTTGAAGTGGGTTCGGGAAAAAATGAGATCAGCATGAAATTGCTCAAACTAGAAAAAGATGCTCGCCTAGCACTTAAAGACATTACTTTCGAATCTAACTCGGCAAATCTGACAGATGTTTCTTTTGTTGAACTAGCAAGAGTGATCGAGCTTATGAAAGAAAATCCAAGTTTGAAGGTTGAGATAGATGCCCATACTGATGATGTGGGCTCTGACCGATACAATCTCATATTGTCAGATAAAAGAGCAGAGAGTGTAATGAGTTACCTGGTAGGGAATAACATTTCTGTTGAGCGTTTCCTAGCCAAAGGTTTTGGAGAGAAACAACCCAAGGTGCCAAATGATTCTGAAGAAAATAGGGCATCTAATAGAAGAGTAGAACTAAGAATACTAAGCATATGAAGAAGTCTGACTTACATATGACTAATCAAAAAGCAATGCGAATACGTGTAGTCGGATTTGTGGTCTTATTGATCAGTGCAGTTTTTACTGAGGGGCTAGGTCAAAAGTTTAAAGATATTTATCCGACAATTGAGCAAGCTGAAGACGAACAAGCGCTTCCAGTCCTCAATGCTTATTTGATCAATGACCTCGACCACCCAGGTGCTAATCTGCTCGTTACGATGATCTATGATCGAAGATATAAAGCCGCAGATGTCCTGACGGAGTATGAAATGGCTGTCGCCAATGCGCAGCGTGCGAAACTGAGATTGGCCAAGTGTGGTGCGATCGTTACTGAAAGAGATGTGAAGAAGAATAGTAGTTATTACAGCCAGTTTGGGACAGGGACTGACAGTAAAGGCCGTGCTATTGTAGCTTTTAGCACGGTGAGTGCTGCATTGGTAAATAAGAACGACAGCGTTACATCATTTTTGAATAAAGTCCCCAGTATATACAAGTCTTTTGTTGGTGCAGTCAATTCATATGATCAAGCAATCAAGATGTTTTATCAGATCAATAGCCGATACAACAGCTTGGATGACTTGTACTTGCTATATAACGATCAGTTAGGCGATAGCCTAGCGATGTTGAAACAAGCATATGATTCCACCTTGTATTATTTAGACGATTATAAGAAGCAAATAGTAGAATATCCAATTAATAATTACAAGCAAGACTATGTAGTCAAGGATATAGATACTTATCGATTGAGTGGGCTGATTACCCAATCTGATTTTCTTTCCAATAATATTGAGATCTGGAACTATGGACAATGGGTAGATGATGTCAATAAATTAGTGGGCGATGATATTTCAACCCTGAGAAAGGATATCATAACCTATGAGCAGAATATCAATACATCTCTGGAGAAAGCAGCGAAGGCATCTAATTTCAATTCTTTTGAACCAATCGATAGAAATAAGGAGCTTCTATTTAAGCTCAAGAAATTTGACAATAGATCGCTACTGGCCAGCATTTTTCAATATAAGAACAGGATGCAATATCTAAAAAACAAGACACATAACACGTCTTACTATGATACGGCATCCAATATTGACCATCAAAGCAAATACGCCTTCTATGGAGAAATGGTCAATGACTACTACTTGGTTGACAGTATGCTCAAAGAGGTGAAAAGTAGAATGTCACCGATCAATATTGACAAGCACAAGCAATTTATCCAAACATACTATGATGGGAATATTGGCGTGGGAGAATATATTGGGAAAGAGTCCAAAAGTATCAAACAAGGGTTTCAAGAATATATTGGGACATTGAGAGAAGCTATAATGGATGATATTATTGCCGATACCGTATTTACCGAGAAGATCGTGAGATTTGGCAAAAGAAAGATACCATTGGCTGTTTCTAAGACATTTTCTATCGACTCGATCAAACATGGTGCACTGGAAGCCACCCACCTCAAAGAGAATACAGATGGTAGTAGATATACCGCAGGTGTTCATAAATCTACCAGAGGTATAAAGAATGCAATTGCCTATGTGGCGCGTATATCACCTAACGAAAAAGTGACGTGGTACAAGGAATATGATATAGCCATCGACAGTGCTGGATCTGATGCGGACAACTTCGTGACAGATATGCAACTCACGTCAGTAGGTTGTGCCATCATTGTTCGTTCTAGACATCTAACCAATCAGTCCGTTTTGAACTCTCTCATTTACATTGATGAAGAAGGGAATGAGCAACTGAATCAGCGATTGGATGAAAATGCATACCCAAGAACTATTAATTACAGCGAGAAAACCAATTCTTTCATCATTGGATTTAGAGATAATGACCAGAATCAAGTACTTACGCGTGAATCGCCTACTACTTTGATGAACATCAATGTACTGGGTGATCTGCTCTGGAATGTATCATATACTTTCTCTGGTACATTGGAAAATGTGGTGAATACCAATGATGGGTATATCCTTGCTGGTAATTTTACTGCTAAAAAGGATAAGAATGGTAATGCTGTCCGCACAAAAATAAATGAAAAGCAAACCAATGTGTATTTGGACTTTGTGTCTGACCAGGGCGTAGTGTCTAACACCAAACTGATCACATCTGGGGAGTCATTCTATTTGACTGATGTGGTAAAAGTAAATGACAGTAATATTAGCCTTTTGGGTCATAAGGGCATCTATGACCCTGCTTTTAGAAAAAGTCAATCAGATAAAGATGCTGTCTATATTTTCACCAATGCGAAACTGAAAGTAATTTATTCGGATTTGTAGCACCTACTCCACAATGATCAAGTAGTAGTTCTTCTTGCCTTTCTGTACCAGTAAGTACTTGTCCTGCAATAAGTCAAACGCAACTGCTTGATTGGGGTCAGTGACCTTGTTCTTATTGATACTTACTCCACCGCCTTGAATCATCTTTCGTGCTTCTCCTTTTGATGAGAACACAATCTGATTGGTAGTCTCTGATAAAAAGTCTGTGATATTGGCTGCTTCTGAAAGCTGCGATTTCGATACAGTTGTTTGAGGTACTCCTTCGAATACTGCAAGAAGTGTATCTTCATCCAGACTCACCAAATCTTCAGTGGTTGACTTACCAAAAAGAAGCTGAGAGGCTTTCAATGCCATTTCATAATCAGCTTCCGAATGTACCCTGGTCGTGATGTCTTTACCAAGCTCCTTTTGTAGGAGGCGCATATGTGGAGCTTCAGCATGTTCTTTCTCCAATGCTTCTATTTCATCCTGTGATTTTAAGGTGAATATTCTGATATAATTGGCAGCATCATCATCTGACGCGTTGAGCCAATACTGATAAAATTTATATGGAGAAGTCTTCTTTTTATCCAACCAAACATTTCCACCTTCGGTCTTCCCAAACTTTGTTCCATCTGCTTTCTTAATGAGGGGAGTAGTCACCGCGAAAGCTTCACCGCCTGCTTTTCTTCTAATTAATTCAGTTCCTGTTACGATATTCCCCCACTGATCTGATCCACCAAGTTGTATTTTACAACCTTTGTTTTCATATAGCCAGTAGAAATCATATCCCTGTACTAGCTGATAACTGAACTCCGTGAATGACATACCCGTTTCTAAGCGACTCTTTACAGCGTCTTTTGCCAGCATGTAATTGACGCTGATGTGCTTGCCTACATCTCTGATAAAATCAAGAAAGTTAAAATTCTTGAACCAGTCATAGTTATTGACCACTTCAGCACTGTTTTCACCACAGTCAAAATCCAAGAATTGCTCCAGTTGTTTTTTGACACAGGCGAGGTTGTGATTGAGAATATCTTCAGAAAGCAAATTGCGCTCAGCAGACTTGCCTGAAGGATCACCTACCATTCCAGTCGCACCACCTACCAAGGCTACCGGTTTGTGTCCCGCACGCTGGAAATGAACTAATGTCATGATCTGAACCAAACTCCCAATATGTAGTGAATCTGCTGTAGGATCAAACCCAATATAAGCAGCAGTCATCTCCTTTTGGAGTTGTTCTTCTGTGCCAGGCATCATATCGTGAATCATGCCGCGCCATTGGAGTTCTTTGATGAAATTGGTCATATCTTATCTGTATTGAATCTTGGATGCAAAGATGTAAGAATGATGGGAAAGAAAAAAGCACATCCGTGGAGTAAATAATATTTAAATGATAATGCATACCTTTGAATCTGAGTTTGATTTAAAATGGTACGTCATTCCAGAAAATTCAGCCTTATTTTTGAGAAAGGCTTAATTTATTCNGGAATCTCACTTGGTACGCTACTTGGATTTCGGGTAATTTTAAAAACCAAGCTCGCATTTAGAAATACACATTCAATTGAACTAATCTATGCTGTCCAACAACGATATCCTGAAAAAACTAAGAGTAGCGCACAAATTGCGCGATGAAGATATTATCAAAATATTGAAACTCGTAGATTTTGAAATAACGAAAGGAGCACTGGGTGACATGTTTAGAAAAGATGACCACCCTAATTACCAAGAAGCAGGCGACCAAATATTGCGCAACTTTTTAAATGCATTGATTATTCATTTGAGAGGCCCGAGGCCAAAGAAGGAAGGGTAAGTTCTTTGGCGTTAATGCTGGCTTATAGTGCGTGGGGAGTAGAATTCTACTTCCGCCCGTAATGCACTTAGCCATGCCCCAATTCAAAATAATAACTAATGGCCAAACTGCCAGATAGCAACACACTTTCTTAAATTAATAGTCCGTCAGCAATGATTCATATGGGATTTTTAATTTATCATGTAAATTTCGAATCATCTTGAGAGTCAGTTTTCGTCTACGGCTAAAAATTTCAGACACCCTGCTCTTATACCCAAGGATTTGAGCCAAATCCTTTTTACTCATCTCCATTTGTTCCATTCTAAATTTAATTGCTTCGATTGGATCTGGGGCTTCGATAGGATAATGTTCATCTTCATATTTCTCGATTAATATAGAAAGCACTTCCGCTTCATCTCCTTCTTTGGTGTCCACTTGTGCATGGAATATTGCCTCAAGTCTTTTTAATGACTGATTATAGTCCCCTTCGGTTTTAATTGCTTTAATGTCCATAGTTTAAATCGTGTTAGCGTCTATTTTGTCATATTCAGTATGCGTTCCAATAAATCTAATAAAGGCCCATTGTCTTAAATAGTTAATATCAACTACCAATCTATATTTGTTCCCACATATATTGAAAACAACTCGTCCACCTTTTAGTATGCTCGCTTTCGCATATTCTTCTTTGATGTCAATTGGGTTACTCCATGCTGCTTTCGAAGCTTCCTTATACCATGTCTTTAACTGGTATTCAGAATCAGAATGAACTTCCCAAAACTCACGAAGTATCTTTTTAGCGATTACTCTCATACTTTGCTCTTAGTTCTACGACAAAGATAATAAAAAGTTACCAAAATGGTAATTATTGAAATGGATTTTTATTCGAAGGACTCCACCTTACGATCTTGATAAAAAACGTAGGGAGTAAATAGCACTTTGCTTTCCTAACCCACGAGCCATGACCGGTTTCTAAATTTAATTATACTTGGCGGATTTTCTAGAATCCGATGAACTTTCGAATTGCAGAGAAGCCTATGTTTTTTTATCTATTGTTGTGGGGAGTTTTTCGCCTGAACGAAAGTCACCTTCTTAACTTCTAATTCCACTTCCAGTAAGTCAGTCATTAATATTGGTACAACATATGACCAGACTTTATCAGTAAGAAAAGATCCTTGAGGCTGATATATTGACCCGTCTTCAATCTTTCCAGCTATTTTCGACCAACTAAATACTTGATTGTCTATTGATTGAAGTATAACTACCAACGTTCTGAGATGTGAATATTTTCCATTTCTCGAAATACTCTTTTTCCAGTTTAACAACAGGATTCTCTATGCTATTAGGCTCGTTCAACATATTTTTGGATACTACTGGTTCAGCTTTAACTGCATATAAAGCGAAATTTTGAATAGATTCTAATAAATCCCATCTAAAATCTATATCCTGAGGCAGCAGTTCTTTGGTTTTTTGGCTCGATAGTATTTTGTTTACTGATGATGTATCTGAAGTGAGGGCGAACCCTAAAATTGGCTCGTCAATAGGGAAACTGTCATCGTTGACATTGAGGGTTAATAACGAAAAAAGGTTAGTGGAATCATGTATATATACTGCATCATTTATCTTCGTTAAATATTCAAAAAGATCAGGAAAAGCATATGTTTTATTTATCTCGAACTCCCCTTTTAGAAATAGCATTTTCTTGTAGAGAACTGAATCATATTCTGTGGGTAACTTTAGTTGCATTGAGTTGCCCATTAATGAAATGCTTGGAGTTGTTTTAGATAAATTGGTAGCTCTGACCTTTACTATTTCCAGTGCCTTATTTTTTTGTTCATCAGACAATGACTCATCAACAAATCTAAAGTCTATTATTAAACCTCCGTCCTTTTCAACAGTCTTATTCTCACATCCTATGACACAAATAAGGGTCAATATTGGTATTAAAAGATTCCTCATTGTTTTTGATTCTAATTAGCTCTATTTGTTTTCAATTTGGGAGTCATTCCCCACAACATTCTGTGTAATACGCACTCAGTGCGCATTACATTCTATATGGTGGTCGATTATATGTTGTAGCCACTATATATGAATATAACCACCACTGCAATTAAATAAATAATATCGGAATAGTCTAATTATTCCTTTTCCCACTTCTTACTGCTTCAGCAGTTCAGGGATCATCTGGCAAGCCCGTGCGAACCTTCGCTTTCGATTGGGCTCTTATCCTGCTGGAATTATTCACACAAAAAAACCTCCTCACATTTCTGTAAAAAGGTTTTTAAGTAGATGTGAAGTGTTAATTATTCATCACTGAGTATCACGGCATCGATTGACTTCTCTCTAACCAATTTATTAAACATTGAGATATCGTCCTTCAGGATGATCTTCAAGGCTGACAGTTGACTATCTATTTCCGCAGAAACATCTTTCAAAAACCCGTATGCCTGATCTGTTGGTTTGTAATCTCCCATGGTCAGTAACGAGTTCAGATGCCCTATGCAATTTTAACCGCTNTTACTGTTCGTTTTCCATCATCTTCATGAATGTATCAGGTGTGAAAATCGCTATTTTAGAATTTTTATAATCTTTCGTGTTTCTTGTAATTATTGATTTTACGCCTTTCTCTTTCAATGCAACAGAATGCTGAATTGCATCTTCAAAATCTTTGAAGTCACTTTTCAAGGCACTTTGTAAATCGCCTACAGATACATCAAGTACATCAATTAAGTCTAGCAATTCACTTATTACTTCTCTTGCTTTTTTGTCGCCCATAACTTTTTTAACAACATAATGAATATTGTTAATACATAGTGAAGATGTGAAAATCGAGATTAAATTTTTGTCACATAAGTCAAATATCTTGGACGAAGAAACAGCATGAGGCTGCCTATCTATTAAAAGGTCAATAATTACATCGGAATCAACAAATATCTTAAATCCCATGTTTTTTACTTCTTTCTGTATCTAAAACCTTTTTGTAATCGAAGTCAGAATCTACCTTCATTACTCCTCTAAGTTTTTTGATTCTTGGGGAAAGCTTTTCAATTTTCTCTTCAGGTTTAAATTCGGTAAGATACTTAAAGTAGTTTTCTACCATTTCAGATAAACTTCTACCTTTCACCGATGCATATTTCTTTGCTTGATCAATAATTTCCTTCTCAAGCGTCAGAGTTAACTTAGTATTCATACACGTATTCTATTTTTGTTAAGTAACACGTGCAATATATGGAAAAGTTTCAATTAAGTAAGTCGAGAATGGATGTGGTTGATACCGAAATGAAAGGTCAAAGAAGCAAGATGACTGAACAGCAGCAATATGATGAAGAGGATAAAGACCTAAATCATATAAAGCCAAATCCAACATTCAATATCAATGACAAAGTCATCCTGTAGGGATCTTTACCATGACGAAAGAAACAAGATTTTACTGTTGAGGCAAGGATTTCTATGTTCCACTCCGAAATGACATCACCTAAGTTAAAAATGATTGCTAAGGGCTAATTCTTGCGAATTACTAAATAAAAAAACCACTCAAGCTGATGCTCAAGTGGTTCTTGCCTTTGTTGTTTTGATCAATCTTCACTTAGTATCACGGCATCGATTGACTTCTCACGGACTAAGTTATTGAACATCGAAATGTCATCCTTCAAAATCTTGCTCAGCTCAGTAAGTTGTGTATCGATAAGTACCGAAACATCCTTGAGGAAAGCATATGCCTGATCTGTTGGTTTGTAATCTCCCATAGCTATTAGTGAGTTCAGGTGCCCAAGCTTGTTATTCAGCCTAACAGGGAAGTTCAATGGATCTTGGCGACTTTGATTCTTGGTTTGATAAAGCGCCTCTTCGATCATTTTCATTTTGTCTAATATATATTTAGACGTATCTGCCACAGATTCCATATTGTCCATATCCTTGACTCGACCGACCACCGTATTGATCTGTTTTCTAGCTTCACGAATTTTTTTCACCGCCAGGTTTGTCTCACTTAGCTTGTCTTTCACAGACATCAAAAAGTCAAACTGGGCTTTTAGATCAGCTTCTGATGAGGATGATCTTGGGTCTTTGACGATCTCAAAATCAACTTCTGAATCGACACCAGTGACGTTGAGCTTCGCTTTGTATGTTCCTGGAAGTGCTTTGGGACCATTCAGTGAAGCCCACCATAGTATCATGCCTTCAAAAGATTCGGCACCCTCATATCTCATGTCCCATGAGAACTGATTCATGCCTTCCTTTAGATCTTTCAGTTCGCCCTCTTTGCCATCCTTTTCTGGATGTGTAGAGAAAGTCTTTATCAGATTGCCCGAGGTTTCATAGAAACCTAAAGTGATGGTATCTGTTTTGGCAGGCTTGTTCTTTAAGTAAAAATAAGTCAATACACCTCCTGGATGATTTTCTCCATTGTATTTGCTCTTGTCTCTACTGCCTCCACCCATGCGATAGGCTGGCATCGGTTTGAAAAGATGAGCATTTGTATTGATGGAGTTGTTCAGTTGATGCAATACAGTCAGGTCATCCAACATCCAAAAACTTCGACCTTGTGTAGCAGCGATCAAGTTATCGTTCTTTATAGCCAGATCAGTAATTGGCACAATGGGCAAGTTCATTTGAAGTGTTTGCCAGCTGACCCCATCATCAAACGAGGCGTACATGCCATTTTCAGTTCCAGCATACAGCAAGCCCTTCCTCTTGGGGTCTGCTCTTAGTACCCTGGTGAAATGATCATTTTTGATTCCTGAAGTGATTTTTGTCCATGTTTTCCCATAGTCGCTGGTTTTGTATAAATATGGACGAAAATCACCTAGCTTATATCGAGTACCTGCTATATACGCACCTCCTTTGTTGAATGGATCTATTTCGATAGAGTTGATCATCATCCATTCAGGCATTCCAGCAGGCGTTACATTGCTCCAGTTGGCACCATTGTCTTTGGTGACATACACCAGTCCATCGTCAGATCCTGTCCAAATCAAACCTTCTTCCATCGGTGATTCATTGATTGCGAAGATGGTAGAATAGTACTCTACACTTGTATTGTCTTTGGTGATTGGCCCTCCAGATGAGACCAGCTTAGCTGAATCATTTCTAGTCAAATCCGGGCTGATAATCTGCCATGACTGTCCTTCATCCTCAGTGACATGCACGTGATTTGAAGTCGTGTAAAGTCTTTTTGGATTGTGAGGGGAGAAGCGAATGGGGAAGTTCCATTGGAAACGATACTTCATACCTTCTGCACCGTGCCCCATGGGATTATCTGGCCATACATTGATTGCCCTGATTTCATTTGTCTTGTGATTGTACCTAGTGAGGAAGCCATCGTAGCTGCCACCATAGACGATGTCGTTGTCCGTTGGGTCAATAGCGATATGTGCACTTTCTCCTCCAGCAGTTGCTTCCCAATCACTTTCTGTGATAGACCCTCCATTGGTTCTATGTGCTATTCTCACCGTAGAATTGTCTTGTTGTGCCCCATAAACCCGATAAGGAAAGTGGTTATCTGTGATCACCCGATAAAACTGAGCGGTAGGCTGGTTGTGATAGGTCGTCCAGTTCTCACCAGTATCAAAAGAAACTTGCGCACCGCCATCATCACCCATGATCATACGCTGCCCATCTTCAGGAGCGATCCATAGATCATGGTGATCACCATGTGGCGCGTTGTAAGATTGAAAAGTCTTACCGCCATCTTTAGATTGGTGGTAATTTACATTGAGGACATAGACTTTGTCTTCATCCTGTGTATCCGCATAGATGCGTGTATAATACCATGCGCGCTGTCTTAGACTACGGCTATCGTTGAGTTTTTTCCAGGTTTTTCCGGCATCATCAGATCGGTAAACGCCTCCTTTGTCATTTTCCATAATCACCCAGACCCTGTCTGAATTGACAGGTGATACGGTCACTCCTGATATGCCCCAAATGCCACTTGGAAGACCGTCATTTGCTGTGATATTTTTCCAGGTATCTCCACCATCTGTACTCTTCCAAAGTGCTGATCCATCGCCACCACTTTCTAAACTATAAGGGGTTCTTCTGATTCTCCATGTTGAAGCATATAGTATTCTAGGATTATTAGGATCGAAGGTCAAGTCAACCGCTCCAGCGTCCTTGTTAGCAAATAGCACACGCTTCCAAGTATTACCGCCATCTGTTGATTTATAAACTCCTCGCTCGTCACTTGACTTGTACAAGTCTCCCATAACTGCAGCAAATACCACGTCAGGATTTTTGGGGTGTATTCTGACTCTTGGGATGTGTTTAGAATTAGACAATCCAGCTTTTTGCCAAGTTTTTCCTGCATCTACTGATTTCCACATGCCTGAACCAGACGAGACATTGCCTCTTACTGTTACTTCTCCTCCGCCTACATAGATGACATTATTGTCCCACTCACTTACTGCCACTGCACCGATGGATCCACCAAAGAAGCCATCTGAAATGTTCTCCCAGCTATTACCAGCATCTGTAGTACGCCAAATACCACCTCCGGTTGCCCCCATATAATAGAGATTTGGCTTTCCGGGTACTCCTGTAACTGCAGCAGACCTTCCGCCTCGAAACGGTCCGATGTTTCTCCAATGCATGCCCTCATAAATTTTTGAGTCGTATGTGACTTTTTGTGGAGCTGTCTTTTTGCTTTTTCGTTGGGCATCCAACTTGATCCCAGATGTGAGCAATACGAGTATTGCGAGTAATTGAAGTCTTTTCATATAGCTGATTGATTATTGATTCATCCAAATTAATTGTTTTGGATAGGATTTAAAAGAAGGGACGTGGGTACTTGATGAACGGTAAGAATTGAAAGGGTTGGACATGAAAAGAACTGACCAAATTAATGATCAGCTCTTTTTTAAAATATCATTGTTAGAATGTTAGTCTAACATTTCTTCAACCATTTCATATTCGTTTTTTAATTTTTCGTACCGGGTTTTAACTTCCATTCCAGGAAGTTGATCAGCATTTCCAAGCATGCTATATAAATACCTAATTTGATCAACAAGCATTGGTTGCGGATAAATGCCTTCATCATTTTTTAATTGTTTAAGAACCTCTTCTACTTTTATTAACCGCTCTGATTGTTGATTCTTTTCTTTGATTTTCAGCACTTCGTTTTCAAGAGTATTTTGAAATTTACGTGCAGATGTAAGCAATTCACTAATTTTCTGTTGCATCTCTAATTGTACAATCATGTCATTTTTTGATACACCATTCGCTTCTACCCTTGGATCTATTAGAAGTTCGAATGTTTGCTCATAGACCTCTGTTTTGGCTGTTAGTCTAGCTGTATAAATGCCAGGAACTGCAATAGGGCCGTTTTGATATCTTTTAAGACTATCTTTTGCCCAGGGACCTGTGTGTTTCATGTTCCAATGAAAACGATTCAATCCAGATGTAGTATTCAAAGATTTATCCACTAAATAAATAGTTTCATTAGTGCTCATCACATTTATGACATCTTCCAATAATTTGTATTTGGTAGTATCACTAATGTGTGTTGCAATAATATTTTTATTTGCATCAAGGATGTCAATTTGGACACTTGTTTTATCCCCGTCTGGAATATAATAATCAATAGCAACATTAGCCTGCGGATACACTGGAAAGGTAGTTTGTCCATTACGTATTTTTGGATAACGATATCTTATCGTATTGTCTGGTTTAAACAACCATGGAGAGTCAGCCAATTTATTGATTATGGGTTGTCTCAAAGTGGTGATATTATCCAAAATCCAAAAGGAACGCCCCATTGTACTTACTATAAGATCACCACGAAAAATTTTAATGTCAGTGACCGGTGTAACCGGTAAGTTTTGCTGAAAGGGCTGCCATTTTTCACCATCATCGAATGAAATAAACAATCCGAATTCTGTCCCAGCATAAAGTAACCCTTCTCTTATAGGATCTTCTCGAACAACTCTTGTAGGAAAATCTATGGGAATACCATTAATACCAGAGGTAAGTAATTCCCAAGTTTTCCCATAATTGAGGGTTTTGTAAATATATGGTCTTTCATCACCCAGTTTATACCTTAACACTGATACGTAGGCTTTTGCCGGATTATGAACGGATGGCTCAATAGCATCAACTCGACCTCCTTTTGGTAATTTGGAAGGAGTAACATTTGTCCATGTCTTTCCACCATCTTGTGTAAGTTGCACTAAACCATCATTTGCCCCAGTCCAAATCAGTCCTTCTTTGATTTTAGATTCTCTGATAGAGTATAGTGTGCTATAATATTCCTCGCCAGTGATGTCCCGAGTAATTGGACTACCAGATATAACTTGTTTGTCATCTTCAAATGCTGTTAAGTCTGGTGAAATTGTTTCCCAAGTTAAGCCCTCATCTGTTGTTTTATGTAAATATTGAGATCCATGATATATGACATCTGGATTATGAGGTGATATATGGATAGGAGCTACCCGTTGAAATCTAAATTTCAAATCTTTTGGATTATGACCATAGATATTACTTGCGCCAACATAATATGCCTTTTCTATACCTGTTCGTTTATCAAATACACCAAAACGTCCTTTGCAATTTGAATAAACAATAGAATGATTTCCAGGTTTAGGTACTGCGGGTCCGGTTTCGCATCCTCCGGTATTTATAATCCAACCAACTCCAGTGTTTTGAATGGCACTTGGGGCAAAACTAGGTACCGCAATGGTTGTATAATTATCTTGCTGACCAGCATACAGCCAGTAGGGGTACTGATCATCAACCTCTACTTGATAAAGTTCTGCTGTAGGCTGGTTGAACTGACTAGACCATGTTTTACCTCCATTGTGTGTCACATTGGCACCTCCATCATTGGATTGAATGAATAAGTCAGAATTGTCTGGATTTATCCAGATATCATGATTATCTCCATGTGGAGGTTTCATCTTAGTCCAAGAGTTACCACCATCTATAGATTTCAACATTGGGTTTGCCAATGAATACACTATGTCAGAGTTTTTTGGATCAGCTTCTACATTTGTGTAATAAAAAGGTCTATTTACCAAACCTTTATTATTTGATATCTGTATGAATGATTTGCCCTGATTTTCTGATTTATATAAGCCTCCTTCTTTTCCAGGAGCTTCAATGACGGCATATAAAATGCTTGAATTGGCTGGTGAAACTGCTAAATCTATCTTACCTATAAGTCCTTGAGGAAGGCCTTTACTTAGTTTATCCCAGGTCTTCCCTCCGTTTATTGATTTGTAAATACCTCCCTCACTGCTATTACCACCAGAAACGATAGTCCAAGGTTTACGATTAGCTTTCCATGCTGCTGCGTAAACTACGTCAGGATTACTCGGCAAAAGTTCCAAATCTGCAAAGCCAACTTCATCAGAAATAAAAAGAACTTTTTCCCAGGAAGCCCCACCATCTATTGTCTTGTAAATACCGCGTTCGGAATTAGGTTTAAATGCATTACCAATTGCCGCTACCCAAACGATATTATGATTTTTAGGATCTATTTCTACTGCGCCTATATGTCCGGTATTCTTTAAACCTATGTGTTGCCATGTTTTTCCAGCATTTATTGACTTATACATTCCTTTTCCGGAAATTACATTGCTTCTTAGGCCGTCAGAGCCAGTGCCAACATACACGATGTTGGCATCATTATGTGCAACATTAATATCTCCTATTGAAGGCGATTTGAAGTATCCGTCAGATACATTATTCCATGAAGTGCCATAATCTTCGGTTTTCCATACTCCGCCACCTGAAGCTCCAAGATAAAAAGTTGAAGGTACTGTTGGAACACCTGTAACGGCTGTTACTCTACCACCTCTTGCAGGACCCACAGTTCTGTATTTCAATGCATTAAACTCCTGTGCTATAGATATTTGGGTAGATATCAGAAGTGCCAAATAAAGAATGACGATGTAACTAATTGGTTTCATAATTTAATACTCTTAGGTTTGAAATTTTTTCTGGGGTTTAGATTGAAATAGATCTTAAACAAATTATCATTTTCTTTTTTTTATTAAAAGAAGGGGAGTGGGTATTTGATGAACGGTAAGTAGGGGTGTGGCGGGGTGTGAGAAAAGAGCAGATTAAATAAGTGATCTGGTGTTTACTACTAAATAGCGTTTATAGATAAAGTCTAGCTAATCCCCACTCTTCAACCGATGACCAATGACCAATGACCAATGAAAAATCCTTTAAATTCCTCTATGTCATTTCGTAGATTTTATTGAGATGAAATCGAAGAAAAATCGGAGAAATCTTTACCGACCTGCTAATTTTCTCTTGTGATAGTGGTAAAGATCCCTGCTGGGATGACTTATAAGTGTGTTATATAGAGAAACCTTAACCAAATAGTAACTCGAATAAAAACTAATTAAATTAGTAATTACTAATTTAATTTATTTATCTATATATTTGCTAAATGGAAATGACGGTAGGACTCTATAAGGTGAAGAAGTATGGAAAATTTGAAAGAATGCATGTATTCTTCGATAAAGGGAAGTGCTATTACTCGATTAGTTCTTGCCCGCCATTGCCGATCGTTAGATATCAAACGGATGAAATTGATACTGAAATCATCCGAAAATTCAAACCAAGCGAAACAGTCTCTGGCACCAATGTTATTCTAACTTGGGCAGATGAAGATGGAGATAAATATGAACTAAGATCAAGTTCATTGATTGTTTTTAAAAATAAATTGAGAGACAATCCTGATGTAATGGATAGTATTAATGATCTGAAATATATGAGAAAGGAATAGCCCATTCATTCTTTATGCAATCGTCATGATGATCATGCGTTAATTTTTTAAACTTGTAAATATGTATGCAATAGTTGATGTTGAAACAAGTGGAATGACATCCACCAACTGTAAAATTACAGATATCGCCATCATCATTCATGACGGGGAGAAGATCATCGATGAGTATAAGTCACTGGTAAATCCCGACATAAAAATATCTAGGAAAATCACACGACTGACTGGAATAGACAATGAGATGGTCAAACATGCGCCTAAGTTTTATGAAATTGCCAAGAAGGTGTTTGAAATGACGGAGGGAAATATCTTTGTTGCGCACAACGTCTCCTTTGATTATAGAATCATAAGGAAAGAATTTGAGGAGCTTGGAGGTGAATTTATAAGAACGCAACTCTGTACCGTCAGAACTGCCAGAAGGCTATTGAAAGGGTCGAAGTCATATAGTCTAGGTAATATATGTGCTGATCTAGATATCCCAATTACAGATCGACATAGGGCCTACGGTGATGCACTAGCTACCACTAAGTTGTTTGATATATTGCTGGACAAAAGCAAGGAGGAAGGCAATACCTTATTTCCTCCTCAAACCAAAAAGAAGAAGCAAGCAGCCATTCCACCGCTATTGCCAAGGAAGATTTATGATGAGCTGCCAACGCAAACTGGAATATATTACTTCCACAATAGGAATGGTGAAGTCATCTATGTAGGCAAGGCCAAGAATATCAAGCAAAGGTGTTTAAGTCATTTTCATGACAAGAGCAAGAAGGAAATAACCTTGTGCGAACAAACTGCCAACATTACTTATGAAATCACGGGGAGTGAACTGGCTGCTTTGTTATTGGAGTCATCGGAAATAAAAACCCTGATGCCTAAATACAATCATTCTCAAAAGAGATTAAGTGAGACCCATGAATTGCTTTTTTATACAAATAGAGATGGTGTCAAGGAGTTACGAGTAGGTAAAAGAGAATTGGGCACTAGCGCGATAGCTACTTTCTACACCAAAGGTCAGGCAGAGAGGTTTATGCATCATTTTGTTGGGCAACATCTGCTTTGTCATCGCTATACTGGACTTGAAAAGACAAAGACAGCATGCTTTAGTCAAAGACTAAAAGTATGCAAAGGCGTATGTTGCGATCAAGAGGACGCGGATGAATACAACCTGAGAGTTGATCAAGCCATCAATGACCTTAAAGTCAGGCAGAATGAATGTATCGTATTGGATAGGGGACGTGATGCAGACGAGAATGCAGTCGTCCATCTTTCTCCAAGTGGGTATATGGGTTTTGGATATATTCCAACTTCTGAAAACATCCATTCGTTTGATGGATTTCTACCATATGTGACACCAAGGGATGACAACAGAGATACACAAAGGATCATCAGAAATTATTTGATCAATCATCCAGAGTTGAAGATTATCGAAAAAGGTTGATGCTTTGTTCTAGGGCATTGGAAAGTTTTTGTAGTAGCGGTACGCGTTGCAAACGTGCATTAGAGGGGTAATGAGAAGTCATTTCCATATAATTATTGGTAGGGATGTTGGAATTCACTATTTGGAATTACTGTTGTCCGGTTAAAATAATTGACATTTAACTTTCATCAAAAAACACCTTTATAATGCCCATTACTGTAGCTTTTTATGTAATTATCCTCCTATTGCTTTGAAGGGCTT
>JGI24005J15628_10000654_pt1 | contig 19539 bp, 19 predicted proteins | sample LinPmetageLP40_FD_15628 | JGI IMG/M metagenome (IMG submission 15628)
GTAGTCTTATTAAGGCTGACGATGTTAGAAATAGTTGGACAGAATTTGTATCTAACGTAAGAGCAAAGCTATTGAACTTACCTGCAAAGATGGCACACCAGGTTATAGGTTTAGATCACTACGCAGAAGCAGAAGAATTATTAACTAACGAAATATATGAAGCACTTAACGAACTCTCCAAATCTGAATACACAGAATCCAATGAAATGGGTATGGACGGAAACGGCAAAGACGTTCCAACCACCCAAGAAGCTACTGGTTAGTGAATGGGCTGATAGCTATCGTTTTTTAACTTCTGAGTCTAGCGCAGAACCAGGCAAGTGGAGGACATCACGCGCGGCTTACCAAAAAGAAATAATGGATTGCATTATTGATCGCAACATAGAAACAGTTGTGATTATGAAAAGTGCGCAGATTGGCGCCACTGAACTCTTACTTAACGTGTTGGGTTACTACATTAGTCAAGATCCCTGCCCTGTCCTAGTTCTACAACCCACAATAGAGATGGGAAGATCTTTTTCTAAAGATAGATTGGCTCCTATGCTTGCTTCATCACCTGCCTTAGAAGACAAAGTTAAAGAACCTAGATCTAGAGACAGTGAGAATACTGTTTTGCACAAAAAGTTTCCTGGTGGTCACATGACTATTACAGGTGCCAACTCTGCTAGTGGTTTAGCAAGTAGGCCAATAAGAATATTGTTAGTGGATGAGTGTGATAGGTACCCTGCATCTGCAGGTAGTGAAGGAGATCCAATATCATTGGCCACTAAACGTACGACTACATTTTGGAACCGCAAAATTATAATGGCATCGACACCCACAATAGATGGACTGTCACGAATACAAACAGCGTTTGAGACTAGCGACAAACGCAAGTTCTGGGTGCCGTGTGTACATTGTAATGAATACATAACACTAGAATGGGCCAATGTTCATTGGGAAGAAAACGAACCTGAAACCGCACATTATGTATGCCAAGAATGTGGATCTATTATGGAAGAAAAACACAAAGTGCATATGTTACGCGAGGGAGAATGGAGAGCAGAAAACGAAACAACAACCATTGCAGGCTTTCATATATCAGAGCTGTATTCGCCTTGGTCAACGTGGGCATCAATGGCCGTTGGATTTAATCAAGCCAAGAAACATCCAGAGTTGTTGAAGACTTGGGTTAATACTTCACTTGGTGAAGTGTGGCGCGACTCTGGTACAGAAATAGAGTCAGAAGGCTTACTAAAGCGCAGAGAGAATTGGGATGCTGATAGTGTGCCTGATGATGTGCTAGTAATTACAGCAGGTGTTGACGTTCAAGATGATAGATTAGAATTGCAAGTAGTAGGATGGGGTTTGGAAAGTCATTCTTATGTTGTAGATAATCAAGTCTTTTGGGGCGAAACGTCACAATATGCTGTATGGCATGAACTAGATGATTACGTGCAAAGACGGTATCAAAGAGAAACTAAACCAGATCTACCAATAGCGTGTATTGCTATTGATTCAGGTTACCAAACGCAGTCTGTTTATAACTTTGTAAAAGCTAGACAAGGAAGAAGAATATTTGCTATCAAAGGGCAATCACAACCTGGCAAGCCCATAGCAGGTAGACCAACACAATCAGGCAGACAAAGAGTGCAGTTATTTCCATCTGGTGTTGATACAGCAAAGGAAACTGTATTTAGTTGGTTACAGATAGAAGAACCAGGCCCAGGCTATATACATTTTCCATCTACTGTTGATGATGAATACTTTAAACAGCTCACATCTGAAAAAAGACAAATTAAATACGTTAAAGGTAGAAAAACTATTGTGTGGGTACCTACAAGAGAAAGAAATGAAGCACTAGATACATACGTTTATTCATTGGTTGCCTTTCACATACTTAATCCTGACCTAGAAAAGATTGCAAATAAAACAGCACCTATAGAAGAACAGCAAGACAATCAACCAAGTGAAGAACCACAAGCTAGAGATCTTGCTAAAGAAAGACGTAGACCAGGTAGAAAAAAATCATTTGTTAAGGATTGGTAGACTGTTGACAACCTAAAAATGCAACTTACGGTTTTAAAAAACTGTATGAGGGCAGAAATTGGCTAATCTATTTGACTCAGAAAATTACCCTTCCAATGTGCCAGAAACATTAACGGTCGGTGACCGTTGGGCATGGAAACGCGAAGACATTGCAACAGATTATGCGCCTGCTGATTACACACTAACTTATAGTTTTAGATTACTCAGTTCGGCCGCTACAGAAATAGCATTAGCAAGCAGTGTTATATCAGAAACATCAACCGCCTACGTTGTAGAGGTACCTAGTTCAACTACAGCAGGTTATACAAAAGGTGATTACAGCTATCAGGAATATATAACTAATGGATCTTCACAAAGAGTTGTTGTTAGTTCTGGTTATTTATCTATAACACCTAATCTTGATGCTGATGGTGCAGATCCTAGATCTCACGCAAGAATAGTATTAATGGCATTAGAAGCCATGCTAGAAAACAGAGCAACTATAGACCAATCAAGTATGAGTGTGGCAGGTAGATCTTTAAGCCGTATGACACCAGTAGAAATTAGAGATTGGTACGAATACTACAGACACAAAGTTAATTTAGAAGTTAAAAAGGACAGGATAAGCAAAGGTTTATCTACAGGATCCTTAATAAAAGCGAGATTTTAAATGCCCTGGTATAAAAGATTATTTGGAACACGTAAAAAGAACAGACCTTTAAACTTACGCTCATACGCAGGTGCTAACAAAGGCCGTTTATTTGCTGATTTCTTTAGCAATTCTAAGTCTGCTGATGCAGAACTNGCCCCTGCCCTACGAACATTACGCGATAGATCTAGAGAATTAGCTAGAAANGANAGTTATGTTAAACGCTATTTAGCNTTACTTTCAGCNAATGTNATTGGCACAAAAGGCATAAGACTGTCATGCAANGCCAGAGATGATAACGGTCAACTAGATATAGTAGGCAATCAGATCATAGAACGTGAATTTGCTAAGTGGTGCAAGAAAGAAAGCTGTACCGTTACAGGAAAATTAAGTTTTATTGATGCACAAAAGCTATTTGTAGAGACATTAGCAAGGGATGGAGAATGTTTAGTCAAACACGTAAGAACTAAGGACAATCCTTATAACTATTCTATTCAATTTATAGAAGCAGATCACTTAGACGAAGAATACGATTACAAATTAAAAGACAATGCGACTATTCGCATGGGTGTAGAGGTGAACGGAGTTGGCAAACCTTTAGCCTATCATTTGTTTAAGCAACACCCTTACGACTCTAGCCAATATGCAACAGTACAATCACAAAAGTACACTAGGATTCCTGCAGATGAATTAATACACGCTTACATACAAGAAAGGCCAGAAATGACACGCGGTGTACCCTGGACATCTACTGCTATGGACAAGATCCATACTTTAAACGGTTACAGGCAAGCAGAATTGACAGCATCAAGGCTTGCGGCTTGCAAAATGGGTTTCTATGTAAGCCCAGGCGGTGATGGTTACTTAGGCGAAGACTATGAAGATACCTACTCTCCTATTATGGAAGCTGAACCAGGCACGTTTGAACAGCTACCTAGCGGCATGGACTTTAAAAGTTTTGAACCTAACCACCCTACTACAGCATTTGAAGCATTTGAAACGGCTATTCTTAGAGGTATCGCAAGCGGTTTAAACATTAGTTATCACTCATTAGCTAACGATTTAAGTTCTGTGAACTACAGCTCTATTCGCGCAGGATCTTTAGAAGACCGCGCACAGTTTGGAGTGATACAAGAATTTGTAGTTGCACACTTTATAGAGCCTATATTTAGAGAATGGCTAGAAATGGCAATGACAACTAACCAGATTCCTATGCCTATCACTCGTTTTGATAAGTTTGCAGACTCAACTACGTTTATTCCTAGATCTTGGAGTTATGTAGATCCGCAAAAAGAAATACAAGCCAATATATTAGGACTTAAATCAGGCCAGGTAACTATGAGCGACATACAAGCGGCATACGGTCGTGATGTAGAAGAATTATTTGAACAGCATGACAGGGAAACAAAATTAGCAGAACAATATGGAGTAACTACCGCATTTCAACCATTTGGCGCACAAACTAGCGCAGTTGAACCTGAGTTACAGGGTGCAGACAATGAATAAGCAGTTGAGGTGGGAACATTTAACGATGTTGAGCAAAATACAGAAGATGGGCGCACTCTCTACCTTCTTGTTTTCTATAGGACTAAGGGATTTTGCTGTTCTGCATGGGGTTATATATGAATAAGAAAGAATTTACAGATGTTGATCCATCTGAAAATAACGAGCCTAACGGCTTAAATTTAGAACTTAAATCCAAGGAGACAGATATGGACGAAAGGACGGAAGAACGTCACATACTAGCTGTAGAAGAAGATGCTAATTCTATCAATGTTAAATATGCGAAAGCGGAACAAGTTGAAGAAATAGAAGAAAACGCATACGGCGAGGATGAAGACGAGGAAAAGCGTTTTGACAAAGACGAAACTAACTACCGCTCCATAGATCTATCCAGGGCAGAAATGATTAATGAGGACAAAAGAACCGTTCGCATTGCTCTTTCTTCTGAGGAACCTGTGGAACGTAGTTTTGGAATGGAGGTGCTTGATCATTCCCCTAGCTCAGTTGATATGAGTTGGGCCAGAAGCGGCAATATGCCTGTTTTACTAGACCATGATACGACTAGACAAGTAGGTATTGTTGAGGATTTTAATTTAGACGGTGCTACCAATAGGACATTGGCAACGGTGCGCTTCGGAAGGAGTGAACTAGCACAAGAGACATGGAACGATGTTTTGGACGGCATTAAGCGTTCAGTAAGTGTCGGCTACAGAATCAACTCTATGGTAAGAGACGAATCTGCGGAAGATACAACCTATAGGGCCAACTGGACTCCTATGGAAGCAAGCTTAGTTTCATTACCTGCCGACACAAACCCTATGGTGGGTGTTGCTAGGTCAAAAGATAGTGCAGAGGTGGAAGCCCCTGTTTTAATAAACAATTCTATAAAGGAAAAGAAAATGGAAGAAAATAAAACTCCAGAAGTTGATTTAGAAGCTGTTAGATCTGAAACCGCAGTAAGCGTTAGATCTGAAGTTGCTAAAGAAGCAAAGGAAATACTAGCATTAGCTACTAAACACCATAAACGTGANTTAGCTGATGTATCAATAGCGGAAGGACATTCACTAGAGCAATTTAGAGGACTACTTCTTAATCAAATAGCAGACGATAAGCCACTTGAAACACCAGTAGCAGAAGTTGGACTAAACGACAGAGAAAGAGGAAGTTATTCTTTCTTAAATGCGATTAGAGCGGCATCAAGCGGTGACTGGTCTAAAGCAGGACTAGAAAGAGAGATCTCTAATGACATCGCTTCTAGAACTGGTAAAGAAGCTAGAGGTTTTTACCTACCTATGGACATAGGTTGGGGCCAAAGGGATCAAACTGTAGGAACTAACTCACAAGGTGGGTTCTTAAAAGGAACAGAACACCTGGCTAATGAGTTTATTGGTGAAGTCTATGCAAACTCAGTAGTTGCACAATTAGGCGGCAGAGTTATGACTGGTTTACAAGGTGATATAGCGATTCCAAAGCTATCTGCATCTGTAACTAACACAGCTTTTGTTGCAGAAGGAAGCGCACCAACTGAAGGCGCGGCTACTTTTGCACAAGTCACAATGGCACCTAAAACTTTAGCTACATTTGTTGACTACACAAGAAAACTTGCCCTTCAATCAGATCCATCTGTTGAGCAAATACTTAGAAATGACATAGTACAAACTATGGCGGCTAAGATAGACCAAGTTGCTTTAAACGGCGGCGGATCTAATGAGCCTTCTGGTATCTTGCAAGAGTCTGACACTAACGTAGTTGCTATAAACACTAATGGTGGTGCAATTACTTATGCCAAAGTTGTAGACATGGAAGCGGCTATAGCGGCTGATAATGCCTTAACTGGTACTTTAAACTTTGCAACGACTCCTGGAGTACAAGGTGCAATGAGACAAATACCTAGACAGGGTTCAGGTGTTGAAGGTAACTTCATCCTAAACGATAGCAACTCTATCTTAGGACACAACGTAACTGTTTCAACTAACGTACCTAGTAACTTAACTAAAGGATCTACTTCTGGTACTTGCCACGCACTTATCTTAGGTGACTTTAGCCAAGTAATGATGGGATTCTGGTCAGGTGTTGATGTAGTTGTTGATAGTTCAACATTAAGTACTTCTGGCGGAACTAGAATTGCGTTCTTCCAAGATGTTGATGTTGCAGTAAGAATACCTAACGCTTTTGCGGCGATTAAGGATATTACTGTTTAATTATTTTGATTTGAGGGGAGTTCGCTCCCCTCTCTCAAAGGAGTAACAATGGCACAAATAAAAATGGAACAGGATGCCTACATTAGAGGAATCATGCGCAAGAAAAATGACGTTGTAGAAGTGTCTTCTGCGGAAGCAAGACAATTTACAAGCAACGGCACAGCAAGCGATGTTTCTGATAAACCAGAAAAGACGGCCACTAAGGCAGTCAAAAAGGCACCTAGTAAAAAGGCTAAGTAATGGTACTTGAATCGTCAGCAGATTTAGCAGGTTACTTTGATACAGATGCACATGGTACTGTGGCTACTATCACTATAAATGGTAGCGGCTCTAGTATTAATGTGATCTTGAACAAAGAATACTTTGCTATAGATCCTGGATTGGGCATGGAAGTAGAAGGAACTCAACCTGTATGCACAGGCAGATCCGCAGACATGACTAATGTAGAGATTGGCGACACGATTCAAATCAGTTCTGTAACTTATAACATTATTAATGTTCAGCCAGACGGTGTAGGTATCACATCGCTTGTCTTAGAGGAGCAATAGTGTCACACGTCAGGCAACAATTAAGAGAAAGAGCGGCTACAACCCTAACAGGGTTGACCACTACTGCATCTAGAGTTTACCAATCGAGAGTTTACCCCCTCGGTGCGGCTAACCTGCCTGGTCTGTTGATCTATACCAAATCTGAGGATAGCGAAGCGGTAACTATGTCAGGGGCTAGAACACTTTTAAGAAACTTATCTTTAGTTATTGAAGGCTATGTAAAAGCAGTTAGTAATTATGACGATACTGTGGACACGATAGCAAAAGAAGTAGAAACGGCTATGGGTAATGATGTCACGCTTAACAGCCTGGCTAAAAACTCTTATCTAGAATCTACGGAAATTGAATATGACGGCGAAGGTGAAAAACCACTAGCTGTGATATCACTAACGTACAGAGTTGAATACATGACTAAAGAGAATGCACCACAAACGGCGGTGTAAGGAGTAGATATGGCAATTTTATATTCTCCAAATGGTAAAGATAGCATTGATGCACATATAGATCAGGTGGAGTATTTAAAGAGCAAAGGTTGGACTGAGGAGAAATCTAAGTCTGTAAGTAAAAAAAATAAAAATAGCGAGGAATAGAAATGGCAACACACGCAGGAAAAGAAGGACTTGTTAAAAATGGTTCTAACACAGTGGCGGAAGTTCGTACATGGACTATCAATACAAATGCTGACGTTATAGAAGACACAGCTATGGGAGATGCGGCTAGAACGTACCTTCCTGGTTTGACTTCTGCTGATGCATCGATTGATGTATTTTGGGATGAGACAGATACAAATGGACAGGTTGCATTAGCACCTGGATCTTCTGTAACTTTAGTCTTATATCCAGAAGGCGCAGATAGTGGTGATACTTATTACAGTGGCACAGCAATCGTAACTTCAAAATCCATAACAGGATCTTTTGATGGAATGGTTGAAGCCAGTATAAGTGCTACCTTTACAGGCGCAGTAGCAACGGCAACGGTGTAGGAAATGAAAGCAATAGAGAGTGCAAAAGTTCATTTCAGTGGATTAGCAATAGAAATGGTTGAAGTTCCAGAATGGGGAACGGATGGGGTACCTTTAAGCGTTTATTACAAGCCAATGACATTGGCTGAAAAGAATAAACTCTATAAGTTGGCGCAAGATAATGATCTAGAAATTATGGCTTATACGTTGATCTATAAAGCGTTAGATTCGGACGGTAATAAAATATTTGATCTAGGTGATAAGCGAGCATTAATGCACGAGGTTGATGCTGACGTTGCGGCAGAACTGGCCGCTAAAATCATGTCTGGTGCATCTATTGAAGAACAACAGGGAAAGTAAGAGAGGACAATGATTTCTTTGCTCAATACGCTTTAGCAGAGAAACTAGGGCTGACAGTTTCAGATCTAGAAGAAAAAATGTCATTGTCCGAGTTTAACGGTTGGATTGCTTATTTAGAGTATAAGAGCGAATTAGAAAAAAGGAATAATGGCAAATAAAGACTATAGATTTAATATAACTGCGCAGAACAAGACACAGCAACAATTCGCGCAAATAAATCGCAGTTTAGATAAAACCTCTAAAAGCATGGCTTTTATGAAAAAGTCTTTTATTGGTTTATTAGGAACTGCGGCTGTAGCTCAATTTGGCAGACAAGCGTTACAAACCGCAGACGACTTAGCTAAAGTATCATCGTCTATAGGTGTAAGTGCAGAATTTTTACAAAGATTTCAATTTGCGGCTGAACAATCTGGAGTCTCGGCAGAAGGCTTTGATAAAAGTATGCGTTTCTTTTCCAAAACTATGGGTGAAGCAACAATGGGCCTTGGTTTAGGATTAGATGCAATACAACAGCTAGGAGTTTCTTTACAAGATGCACAGGGTGAAACAAAAGCTATAGATGATTTATTTATAGAAATGATGCAAGCCTTAGATGGTGTAGAAAATGCAACAGAAAGAGCAGGTTTAGCAACAAAACTATTTGGTAGAGCAGGAATACCAATGGTCAACATGATAAGAGACGGCACAAAAGCTATGCATGATTTAGCCGCCGTTGCACCAGGTGTTTTAACAGACGAAGACACAAAACGAGCAGAAGAATTTAATGATGCAATGAATGTGTTAGGCAGAACTGTAAAAGGCCCTTTAATGTCTGCTGTTATCAACCTAGTTAGTATTCCAAAAAAAATAAAAGATACATTGGCAGAATTGATCATGGACAATGATGCCTTCAACCCACAACAAATAGAAGGATTTTTTGGCAGAGTAAACGCAGGTGTAACCGAAACAGGCGAAACATTAAAAATTGTTGATAAAAGAGTTATCGCTTTTGCAGAAAGAATCAACGAAGGCTTAAAAACACCAACAGAAAAAATAGCTGAATTTAAAGAAGAATTACAAGAAGCTGTAGATGCAGGAATTTTTGATAAAACAAAAATAAATGCGGCGGTTGCAGTATTTACTGAATCAGTAACTAAAGGTGTAGAAGATACAATGACTGTCGTAAAGCAATTTGAAGATACGATAGAAGGATCTTTAGAAGGCGCATTTACAAATTTCTTTGATAGAACTAGTGAAGGTTTTATGAATATGAACACTTTATTTAAGACTGTCATAAATGAAATAATTGCGGAAGTTTTAAGGCTTGCAGTTATTAAACCTATAATTGATTACATAATGGGTGGGCCTGTAGCCTTAGCCACAAGCATATTCAAAAGAGAAAACGGCGGCCCTGTAACTGGCGGTAGACCTTACTTAGTAGGAGAACGCGGCCCAGAATTATTTGTACCAGGACAAAGCGGCGGCATAGTACCAAACGGCGGACTAGCTATGGCAGGCGCAGGCGGCGGATCTACAAACATTAATATTACATACGACATCAAAGCGTTTGATGCAAAAGATGCTACAGCCGCTATAGCAGAACAGGCACCAACTATTGTAGGTATCGTAGAACAGTCATTTAGAAAGCGCGGTAAACGAGGGCCATTAGGATGAGCGGAACATTCCCAAGCACACCTGCACCTGTAAGCATAGAGGTGCAAAGCATAGAACCAACACTAGTTAGCGTTGCTAATAATTTGCGTAGGCAGGTTAGATCTAGGGGCGGACAAAGATGGTTGTTTAAATGTAGTTTCCCACCATTAGCCAGGGCAGAATTTGATCCTATATTTGCATTTAGTATTGCCCAACGTGGACAGTTTGAAACCTTTACTTGGGTGCCTACAACAATAGGCACAACAAGGGGTAGTTCAAGTGAAACACCTGTAGTTAATGCGGCATTAGCGGCAGGAGTTTCTACAGGTACAGTTGATGGTTTAACGGCTAGCACATCTAATATTTTAAGATCTGGAGATTTCTTTAAATTTTCAGGCCATACAAAAGTTTATATGGCTACAGCAGATATGAGCAGTAACGGATCTGGTGTTGCTACAATTAATTTTGCACCTAGATTAGATAGTGCTGTTGCAGATGATGAAACATTAACAATAGCATCTGTTCCCTTCCAGGTTGCATTCGGTAGTGACGTTAGACAATACACAACCGATGCTTCTGCTTACTATCAATATGAAATAGATCTTGTTGAGGTCACATAGATGGCAAATAGAGGAAGTACTACAGCCTTTCAAACTGAGATTAAAAAAGATCAATCTCACCCCTTACATCTAATAGAGATCTATTTAGACAGTGCTACTTATTATGTTACCGATAATTTTAGAGACGTAAGTTATAGCAGTAACACGTATACAGCTTTAGGTTTCTTTTTAAACTTTGATCCAATAGAAGAATCGGCGGCTATAAACGCATCAAAAATAACTTTAGGCTTATCTGGTGTAGATCAACAATACACCAATCTGTTTTTAACTGAGAACTATGTTGATAGGCGCGTAGTTATTAGAAAAGCTTTTATTAGTACGGCAAATGCTTTGATTGCGGATCCTGTAATTATCTTTGATGGCAGAATGGATAATCCTATTATTACAGAGGACACAGATACAGGACTGGCAAGTATTGGTGTGACTGTTTCTAATCAATTTGTAGATTTTGAAAAGACACCAGGACGATACACAAACCACGAAAATCAACAGCTACATTACCCAGGTGATAATGGTTTCATATACGCTTCACAAATAATAAAAGACATAGTTTGGGGATCTGAGTTCAACGCAGGCAACAGAGTAGCAGGCGCAGGATCTTTAACAGGTGACTTAACAGGGGCATCATACTCAAACACAGGCGGTATCGGATCTGAATCATTAGTGGTTACTAATCCTTGGGGCAATCCAATACTGATAGATCCAGATCTAGGTGACCGAATATATGTAAATATAGCAGAGCATGGATATGAGACAGGCGGTACAGTTGTTATAGATGGTGCTGAAAGCACAACTGAAGTACCTGATACATCAATTAACGGTGATAAAACAGTTACGGTAGTGGATGAAAATGTTTTCTATTTTGATATAGATGAAGATGTAACTGTTGTAGAGAATTTTGCAGGTGGTAGAAGTCTTACTATCTATGGCGAGCCACCTGTTGTCACAGGGTTAAAAACAGAAACTACAACAAACAAACAACATTTATTAGAAGTGCTAGATCCTAGTGAGACTACACAAGTAGGTGACTACATAAAATTAGAAAGCACAGGTGATATTGGCGGCATTGTAGAACAAGATCTAACCAATAGAGCCTACGAAGTAAAAGAAGTAGCAAGCAACGGTGTAAGAACAGCAAAGATTGCTATAGAAAAAGAAGTTAAAACAACTGCTCCACCTATATCAACTGATACTACGGTTGCTAATACTGTGACAGTTAATATAGCGGATCACGAATTTAATGTCGGAGATCTTGTAGCTATAGCAGGTGCGGTAGCTGTTGGCGGTGTTGCCGCTTCTAGTATTAATGGCAATAAAACCATTGCATCAATAAAAGACAATAACGCAGTAAATATAACTGTATCAGATTCAGTAACTAGTACCGTTGATCACGGTGGAGGTGATGGGGTTACTATAGATGGCTTTTCACCCAATAGCCCATTTGTAGCAACTACTTCAGGAAGTACAACCGTCACCTTTCACCAAACAGCACACGGTTTAGCTGTAGGCGATACAGTTTCTATAACAGGTAGCACTGCTGTTGGTGGCATACCTTCTACAACACTTAACAAAACACACACAGTTGCAAGTGTTCCAGATGCAAACAGTTTTACCGTTACGGTAACTACAGCCGCTACTTCTACTGCCGTTGGCGGTGGTGCTTATGTTTATGTAAAACTACCTGTAAAAGCTACAAGCGCGGTTAGAGGTGGTAAAAAAGATACAACAGTTACATTCAAAGTAGCCAGGCCACAAAACGGCTTTAGTTTTGCAGGTGAACTATGAAGGATCTAGAGACCATAGCATTTGTACAGAAAGAACTAGATACACCGTTTGCATGGGGTACTAATGATTGTAATACCTTAGTGCTGAAATATTTAGATCAAATATGGGATAAAGATGTTTTAAGTATGATTTACGGTAAATACAAAACAAAGACAGGCGCAATAAAATTTAATGCTAAACAAAAATATACTTTTACAGATGGCATTATTGAAGAATTAGATGCAGTAAGACTACCGCCAAAATTAGCTAGAACAGGTGATATCTTAATAGTACACAGCAAGGGTTATGAAATGGGGCATATATGCACAGGAACAAGTGTTTTATCAGTACCAGAAGAAGGCAAAACATCTTTAATAAAAATACAAGATTTTAGCTTTTATAACTGGGCATTGAGGATTAACTAATGCCTGCCGCAGTCAATTTTGTAGCAGGTGTAGTTAGTTTCTTTTCTAGACTAGCTTTTGTAGCAGGCGCAAGCATTGTAGGCCAACAGGTTATAGGTTATGTAGCCGCCGCCGCTTTCTTTTACTCAGCAGGCAGTTATGTTAATAGCCTGTTTAAGATTCCTGAAATTGGACTAGCGCAACAAGGCGCAACTGTTTTAAGCAACAGCAGATCTAGTTCTGCTCCTTTACCTGTTATATACGGTGCAAGGCGCGTAGGTGGTGTACAAGTATTTGTAGGCACTTCTGGAGGTTATCTACCAGAACCAACTGATGAATATCCAGATGGTGTGATGCCTAATGAGTTTTTAAATATGGTTATTGCTTTATGTGAAGGGCCAATAGGAGCAGTAAAAAAAGTATATGCAAACAATGTTGAGATCTGGCCACAAATGGATGATAGATTTCAAGGCAAAGCTTTTATAAGTGTTCATACAGGTGAGAAAACACAAGCCGCAGACCAAGCATTAATAAATGTATCAAACGGAGCAGTAAAACCGTTTGAATGGGATTCTACTTACAAGCTAAGTGGTGTAGCTTATTTATACATACAACTAGAAGCAGACAACGAAGTTTGGGGATCTGGTGTACCTACCATTAATGCTGATGTACTGGGTAAAGTCGTAGAAGATACTAGATCTACTTATTCTGGAACTGCTTTTTCTATAGAGAGATACAGTAATAACCCTGCCCTTTGCATAAGAGATTATTTATTAGACACAACTTACGGTAAGGGTATACCAGGCAGTCAGATAGGCAACACATCCTTTGAAGCGGCGGCCAACTATTGTGATGAAAAAATAACCATCACTAAAGATGATGGCACAACTATTACACAAAAAAGATTCACTATGAACGGTGTCGTTACTGTTGGTGAAACAAGCATGGATATACTTAACAAGATGCTCACATCTTGTAGGGGTATGCTTGTGTTTAGTGGTGGTTTTTATAAATTAATCATAGATAAGCCAGAATCAGCATCATTAACTTTTGATGAATCTACAGTAATGCCTAATTTTAATATTACGTTACCTGGTAAAGCCAGTTTAGCTAACAGAGTACAAGCCAACTTCTTTAATCCTGAAAACGAATGGCAATCTGATTTTGTGTATTCAGAAAGTTCTACATACAAAACACAAGATAACGGCTTACTGCTAGAGAGAAAAATAGAACTGCCCTTCACTGCTGATTACTATCAATCACAAATGATTGCAGAGCAGGTATTAAAGCAAAGCAGACAAGGCATAGTTATAGAATTTAACACCACGCAAGAAGGCTTATTGGCAGAGGTTGGCGATGTTATCTACATCAAGTTAGATGCGCCTGGATGGTCAACACTAAACAGTGGCGCAGGTAAATTATTTAGAGTTATACAAATAAGCATTGAAAACAATGATGAAATTGGAATAGTTGCAAGGGAATACGATGCAGACGTTTACACAGTAGGCACAGCCAAAACTTTTGACACTGCACCAAATACAGACCTACCTGCGCTAGATGTAGTTGCAGATCCTAGAAGCGCAACTGCAACAGAAATATTGCTGTTTAATGATCCAAAAATTACGAATAGAATTACTGTAAATTGGGCCGCATCTTTATCACCTTATCTAAAACATTACGAAGTGGCATATATACAAGGTCGCAGTGGTCAAACTTATATACAGGCAGGAACGGTAACAGGCAGACAATTTACAATAGATAATCTAGATCCAGGTGTTTATCAATTTGCAATCAGAGCTGTTAATACAGGTGGTTTCTTTTCTAACTACACAACTGTTTTAATTAATGTAAAAGGCACAACTACGTTACCTGCGGTCAATGCACCTGGCATAAGCGGAGTAGTAGAATCCTTAGTGTCAACAACAGCAGGTTCAGGTGTTAAGGCTAAAGCTGTTTTATCTTGGGTAGCACAAGCAAATCCAGAATGGGAAGCATTAGGTGTCTACATAGAAAGCTATGAGGTTGAATATAAATTAACTTCTGTATCTGGTAATTTTGAAAGATTGGGATCCTCAACTGGTACGTTCTTTGAATTTTTTGATATTGCACCCAACAGCTATGACTTTAGAGTAAGAGCGGTCAATGATGCAGGCCTTAAATCACCCTACGCAACCGTTACAGCAGACATTACAGGACTAAGTGCGGCACCTTCTAATGTGACTAATTTTTATTTAAGAGCGGAAAGCACACAAGCTAATTTGTCCTGGACACCATCACCAGATCTAGATGTAAAAGTAGGCGGTACATTTGAAATAAGACACTCTGTAGCTACTAGCGGTGCCGCATGGGGTGTTGCTATAAAAATAGGATCTGATGTACCAGGATCTTCTAATTCTGCTTCTATGCCTTTGTTAGTTGGTACCTATTTGATTAAAGCGGTAGATTCTACAGGTAACAAATCGGCTAGTGCTACCGCTATTATTAATACCGTTTCACCTAGTATGTTTGATACTAGAACACAGGCTACAGTTACAGATACAACCTTTGCAGGCACTAAATCAAACATGATAGTGGACACTGATACAGGTTTCTTAAAATTTGAAGCTGATACTTTATGGGATGCAGTAGCAGGCAACATTGATGAATGGACATTAATAGATTCTATTGGTGGCGCAGATACTAGCGGCTCTTACACGCTTAACAACGTCATAGACATTGGTAAGGCTTATAACGTAACACTAAAAAGCAGTATTGCTTTTAACGCTGTATCTACTACTGATATCTGGGACCAAAGATTAGGCAACCTAGATACTTGGGAAGCTATCGATGCAAATACATTTGATGATCTAAATGCAACATTATTTATTGCCACTACGACCGATGATCCTGCTAGTGGATCTGCAAGTTTTACTGCTTATCAAGAATTTACTATTGGCAATTATTTTGGCAGAGGGTTTAAGTTTAAATTAGAAGCAACATCACAAGATCCAACGCACCAGATTAATGTGACACAGATACAAGTAAAAGCAGATGTGTTCTTTCGTTTTGAATCAGAAACAGGCACTACGGCTACAGGCGGTACAGCATTTACTTATGCAAACTCATTCTTAGATACACCACAGATTGCCATAACCGCTAACGATATGGCTACAGGTGATTATTACAATATAACTAGCAGTTCTGCTACAGGATTTACTTTAAGATTTTACAACGCAGGCGGTACAGGAATATCTAGAACTGCCTACTATCTAGCCAGAGGATATTGACTTTATGAATATGCAACTTACCGTTTTTGATACAAAATTTATAACATCTAAAGGTGGGTTTTAAATGGCACAACACGACTACGTTATAGCTAACGCATCAGGGGCATCGGTTAGGGCAGACATCAACAATATGGCACTGGCCATATCTTCAAACAATAGCGGATCTTCCGAACCTGGTACTAAATATGCTTATCTTTGGTGGCTAGACACTTCTGCCAATGTTTTAAAATTAAGAAACAGTGCTAATAATGCCTGGATAACTATGCCCTTCTCTATCACCGCCAATAACACGGTTGATATAAACGGTGGTGCTATTGATGGTACACCTATTGGCGCAAGTGCGGCATCTACTGGTGCTTTTACTACATTTACATCTAACGGTATAGACGATAACGCAGATGCAACTGCTATAACTATTGATAGTTCTGAGCGTGTAGGCATAGGAACTACGAGTCCTGCAAGTTTATTACACCTAGAGGGTTCAGATGGTGTAGCACAAATTAGATTACAAAGAGCATCAACAACTATAGGTGGCATAATTAAACAGACTAGTTATGGATTAAGTTACGATGCTTTTGATGGTAATACAGGCGCTCCATCTCATATATTTAGAACATCAACAGATGGCACTAACTTCACAGAAAGAATGCGTTTAGATGCTTCTGGAAACGTAGGCATAGGAACTGCGAGTCCTTTAAGCAATACTAATTATGGTAATTTAACTATAAGTGGCACAACTGGAGGCTCATTGTTTTTAGCTGATGATGGTGTTCAGAAAGGAATGTTATTAGGAAATAATGACGAAGTTAGACTCACTGCTAATGTTGGTTATTTACGTTTTGATACTGGTGGTAATAATGAAAGAATGCGTATTAATTCCTCTGGAAACGTAGGTATAGGTGCTAGTTCAATTTCTACCGCATTAAATGGTAAAACTCTGCAAGTTGGTTTTGGACAAATTTCAAGCGACCATACTTCTTATAACTTCAATACTAATTTTACTAACAATGCTTATCAAAGCGGTAACAATGCTACTTTCTCGGCTATTACATCAAGACCTTCGGGAGTTATACAACTACTAGAAGATAATTTTATTTTTATGAACGCTAGTAGTGGAACTGCGGGGCAAGCAGTATCCATGAGTGAAAAAATCCGTATAAATGGTAATGGAAAATTGTTGTTGGGGACTACGAGTGTTTTGCACAGTAACACATCAACTCTTGGAATTCTTTTTAACGGAACTACAGATAATGCTATTGTTGCACAAACAACTCGTACAGCAACTGGCTCTAATTTTGCATTGTTTACAAACTCTAGTGGAGCAGTTTCAGGCACTATAAATCATAACGGGTCTACTTCAGTTATTTACAACACATCATCCGACTACAGGTTAAAAGAAAATATTCAACCTTTAGAAAATGGTTTAGAAAGACTTAGCAACCTAAAACCAGTTAAGTTTGATTGGAAAGAAGATGGTACATCTAGTGAAGGCTTTATAGCACACGAAGCACAAGAAGTATTTCCTGATGCTGTAAGTGGTAAAAAAGACGGAAAAGAAATGCAAGGAATGGACTACGGAAGAATAACCCCACTACTTGTAAAAGCAATCCAAGAACAACAAACAATAATAGAAGATTTAAAAACTAGAATAACAACCTTAGAAGGATAAAATTATGGCAATATCATACGCATGGGATGTAAGTACTGTTGACACTTACCCAACAAAAGACAGCAATAGTGATGTAGTTTATAACGTACATTGGAGACTTACCGCAACAGATGGCACTAACAAAGACTCAGATGGTAATAACTGGACAGCTACAAGCTACGGAAGCCAAGGACTAGATACAGATAGTATCTCAAGCTTCACAGCCTTTGGAAGTCTTAACGCTGCTAAAGTACAAGGTTGGGTAGAAGCCGCATTAACGGCTGATAAAGTCACAACTATGAAAGCATCATTAGATGCACAAATAACAGAAAAGATAACACCAACATCTGTACAAAAAACAATTTCTTAAACCAACCCATTAAATAGGAGTGCAAACCAATGGAAAACAAAAATGAAGAAAATAAAAGAGAAGATAAAAAAAGCCTGGAGCAAACTCAAGGCACTTTTCAAAAGCAAACCTTCGAAATAAATATGCCAGATGGCACTAGCCTTAGTAGTGACACACTGGATGATGAACAATACAGAGTGGCCGCTACCATGCAACATTTACAAGGTCAGATACAAGAACTAGCACCCCAAGTACAAGAATTTGAACTTAAAAGGGATCATTTCAACTTAAAGCAAAAAGAACTTAAAGATCTCTTAGGATCTAATGGAAAACCAAACTGATACAGTAACAACCGCAGAAGCTTATCAGCGTGAAAACGCTATTCGTTTTAAATACATTGAAGACAGATTAGATGAAGGATCTGCAAAATTTAAAAGATTAGAAACGATCATGTGGGGTATTTACCCATTGATCATTACAACACTATTAGCTTCCAGGTATATTTAAAATGGATGATGCGGTTCTTATCATCTCAGAATTGGGGGTTCCTACTGCGGCACTTGTAGCTGTTGGGTTTTTTCTCTACAAACTTATATTTAAGATCATTGACGGCATGACTGAAAAGGTTGATGTTCTAGATGATAAGGTGCAAGCCAGTTTAGATACGATGGAAGAAAGACTAACGACTAAGCTAGATTCACAATACGGCATCATAGTTAGTTTGATTGACAGGGTAAGAATGATAGATCAATCACTTATAAGAAATGACGTATTACTAAAAACCTTAGTAAAGATGCCAGAGTTGATAGACACCAACGAAATAACTAAGGCACAAAAAGAAGATCAAAGAAGGGATTGATGGGCAATACTGAAGCTAAATTATTGCTTGTAAACATTATCTTTTTTGCTCTAGTGTTTCAGATAGTACAAGCTGATGAAATGGTACACGAATTTAAATCCCCTTCTTTTAGCGGTGTCAGTACGTCTAGTCATTATTTAACGATAGATTCGCAAGAAACTAGCAGACGTGATGCCATAGAATCTGAAATAAAGGCTCTACAAGACGAAATAAAACGAGCTAAAACAAACACCGTAGAAGCCAGATTTATGAGAAATTTGACAAGCCGCGTTTATGCCGCCATTTCACGGCAAATAGAAGATGCTCTTTTCGGTGAAGACACTAACAAAAGCGGATCTATGGAGTTAGACGGCAACCTAATTGAATACGAGATAACAGATGAAGAAGTTAAAGTTACTATTACTGATGAAGACGGTACGNAAACTACCGTTATTGTGCCTATCGGTGGTTTTACTTTCTAGTTGTACGCTAATGATAGATCCGCTAGAAAATAACTTACCACCCATAGAGTATTTAGAAAAAGCAGTAATGCAGACCTTACATACAGACCTAAAAGATGTGCCAGAACCTACAAGGAAGCCTGTTATTGCTGTTTATGATTTCCAGGATCTTACAGGACAAAGAAGATCTAACTCTAAATACGCTACGTTTAGCACTGCCGTTACACAGGCACCACACGCTTACCTTATACGCGCACTTAAACACTCTAATTTCTTTGATGTAGTAGAAAGAGTGTCATTAGATGCAGTTACTAAAGAAAGGCAGTTG
>JGI24005J15628_10000657_pt1 | contig 19457 bp, 24 predicted proteins | sample LinPmetageLP40_FD_15628 | JGI IMG/M metagenome (IMG submission 15628)
CTGCAACACAATTAATAGGTTGGGGAGATTGTGCGATAAATATTACACAGACTTATGATGGCAGACATTATGAACCAGGAACAACTACTGCTCCTGGAGGTTTGGGTGGGGCTAATGATTGTGCTGGAAATGCAATTGCTATAAGATCTTATCATGATAGAACTGATGAGAACGAACATATTTGGTTAATAGGACTTGATGCTGATTCTAATTCTAGTAGACAAGACACAGGTGGTCCTCACCCAGAATTAGTTTTTGAGTATAGAACTACCTCCACAAATTCTATACGATATGGATTAATAGGAAACTCACTTCACACAGGAGGTAGAGGTAACAGTTCAGCAAATGCACTTGATTTCACAGGACAACACAAATGTTATGGTGAAAATAATGATACAATCGATTATACACAATACTTCGGATATATAACTGTATCAACTGGTGTTTATAATTCTCAATCAACTGGTGCAGATACAACTTACAAAAATAATATACAAATAAACGAAGCCTTACCTATTGTAAGACTATCAAATAAAAATAATCAAAAATCTGTTTTTGGTGTTATTTCTTTTATTGAAACAGACCAAACTAAAACAAGAACCTATCAAAGCGCAATAAGAGTTTCTTACGATAAACCTGAAGGCGATAACCGTTTAACAGTTAATAGTTTAGGTGAAGGTGCTATTTGGGTATGTAATTATAATGGAAATTTTGAAAATGGTGATTATATTACATCTTGTGTTGTCCCTGGATTAGGTGCGAAACAGGAAAATGATACTTTACATAATTATACTGTGGCTAAAATAACATGTGATGTAGATTTTGATAATTTATCCCAGACAGACCCTTTCCATTTTAAAGAATTAGAACATGATGGAACAACGTATAAATGCGTATTTGTGGGATGCACATACCACTGTGGTTAATCTATATATAATTTACAGTATAATTTATCTGTTTATTATCAATATAGCTGGTTTTTATTTCAGATTTATAATTTTCTATTAACTCATTTCTACAAATAGGACATTGTAATGGACAGTTTTTGTTGATTGACATATTTTTTAATGTAAGCATACATTTATTACATAATCTATGGTTACATATTGTGGTTGTATTGCATATTTCAATACATCCCCGGACATTCATCTTGAGTTTTATCTAAAACAAAATTATTACAACATTTTGCCGAAAATGGTTGTTTCGATATAATTCAAACGCCTCTAATGGCATCTGGTTTTTTTTAGAATTGGTAAAAACACGTTTCAAAATAAAATTGTCTTTACAATAGCAACTAAAATGAGCAAATTTTTTGCAACATGTTAATTGAATATCTACATTTTTTTTTCACAATAAATACATTTTTTTAATTTTCATCTTAAAATCAAAATTATGAATTTGTATGATTAAGTCCAAAGATTGATTATAAATAACGCTGTATAAAAATACACAATCATCTTTTTAATTAATGTAAAGTCTTTTTTTAAAACAAAAGTTTTTTTCTTAATCCTCTTAGTTAATAAATTTGAAGCTATGTTTTCATTTACCATTTTTTTAAAGTGATTCAAATTTATATTATTTGAACTTTAATATTAATTATATCATTATCATCTATGCACATACTAAATAATTTATTATTAAATTCTAATTTATTTATAGGGTCTCTACAGTATGGACATAAAGTTTTTCCTGGTTGCTTTTTTATTTCAGTCATACATGTTTCACATAGTGTATGATTACAATCTGTTTTTGTATTACACAATGAAAAACATACTGGGCATTCTTCTTGTATTTTAACTTTTTTTAAATTATTACAACACTGGTGTCTATTTTTCATGTAACATTTTTGATGTGTATATTTTCCACAACACGTTAATTTAGAATCCACACATCTCAATTTACAAAAAACACATTTTTTTTGATAAAATCGAAATGTATTCATATTTTTCTTTAATTCAAGTAGATGTATTTGTATATGATAGCCATATGTTAAATTGTTTATAGCGGACGACTTTGCTCTATAAAAAACTGAACAAAGTTTATCTTTGTGTAGTCTGAAATTGTTTTGAACAAAAAATGTATCTAGTGGATACGTTTTGTATAAAATATTAACAATATTATTAATAATTTTTTTTTCTATTTCCATTTTTTTTTAGTTTTTTTTTAATATATAGTTTTTCAAATTTATTTTATAGTTTTGGCTAATTATTTAAAAACAAAATATAAACTATAACTATGTACAGACAAATTTTCAATAGAGTTAAAAAAATTATACCCAAAATATCAAACACAGAATTAATTGCTTTAAGAACTGGAACTGTAAGTATTGATAGGGAAATATTTCAAGGAAAAGTAAATTTAGAAAAGCGTTTAACATTGGATCACAAATTCAATAAAAAAAATATTATTGATATCGTGAATAAAGTTGGTAATAATAAAATATATCCGAATCCAAACTATAAAGATTATTTTGATTTTATTGGTAAAAAAAAATTTTTTTCATTTGTAATTCCAGAAAAGTATGGTGGGATGAATTTATCTAATAGGGAAACTTCTGAAATTATAACAGAAATAGCCACAGCTAATCCAGCATTAGGAGTCTCTGTTATGGTGCCCAATTCTTTGGGACCTGGTGAATTATTAGTTCACTATGGAACACAAAATCAAAAAGATAAATATTTACCAAGATTAGCTAAAGGTGAATTAATACCATGTTTCGGTTTAACAGGTCCACATAATGGTTCTGACGCATTAGGCCAAATAGACCGTGGAACATTAGTTAAAAAGAATGGCAAAAGAATAATTAAATTAAGCATAAATAAAAGATATATTACATTAGCACCTGTATCAAATATAATAGGGGTCGCATTTCAACTAGATGACCCGGATAATTTATTAGAAGCAGGCGAAGAAGGTATTACTTTGGTTTTATTGGAAAAAGGATATCCAGGTTTAAGACAAGAAACACATCATAATCCTTTAAATGCTGGATTCCCTAATGGAACATTAAAGGGTGATTTGGAAATAGAATTAGATAAAGTGATAGGAGGTGAAGAAAATGTTGGTAAAGGTTGGAAAATGTTAATGGAATGTTTATCGGTCGGGAGAGGTGTTTCTTTACCTGCATCAGCCAATGCTTCATCTAAAATGACTACATATAGTGTTTATAATTATGCTAAACATAGAAAACAGTTTAATATTCCTCTTTTAAAAATGGAGGGTGTCTCTAATAAATTAGTTGATATGGTATATAACACTTGGTTGATACAATCTGGAATTGATTTAACAAACCATTTATTAGATAAAGGTGAAAAACCTGCTATAATATCAGCTATAATGAAACAACAAACAACAGATAGAGCCAGAGATGTGTTGAATGATGGTTCAGATATATTTGCTGGAAGTGCAATATGTTTAGGAGAAAATAATTTTATAGAAAAATATCAAAGATTAGCACCTATTGGTATAACTGTAGAAGGTAGTAATACTTTGACAAGAAATTTAATTATTTATGGACAAGGTTTAAATAAAAGTCATCCATATGTTTATAAATTATACGACTCAATCGTAAATAATGATATAGATTTATTTAAAACGAATTTAAATATGATGTTAGGTCATGTATTTAGTAGTTATAGGAAGAGTGTTTTATCTTTAAATATGAGCCCTTTAGAAAAACAAACAGTTATCTTTAGTTGTTTAAATAATTTTGTAGCATTACTAGGTGGTGAAATAAAAAAAAATCAGTCATTATCAGCAGATATGGCTGATATATTTTCTAATCTTTATTTAGCTTATTCTGTAAAATTTGTCGAGGATAATGACGCGATAAGTCCAATATTGACAGATTATTGTATAAATAGGTTGTTAGATGAAAATAAAATTAAAATAAATCGGGTTATAGATAATTATCCAAACGTTTTAAAAGGTCCACTTTTATTATTAAAAACCAAAATACAATCAACAGATTACAACGACAACAGAATTGTCCTAGGAGAATTAGACGCTAATCATAAAATTTTAAATTCTATAAAAGATGGAATATATCTGGACCAACCAATTTTGCATAATATAAATGAACTTAATAAATATGGGGATAATTATGATAGTGAATATAATAAATTAGTAAATGTAGGAGAATATAAGAACATATAAATTTGATTTTTATATATCATTATTTCAAATCAAATAAAAAATGTTAACTAGAAGTCAAATAAAAAAATCTCCAAGTAGATATATTGTATATGATTTTGAAACAACTGGATTTAATCCATATTATGATGAAATAATTGAGATAGGTGCTATTGATAATTATGGAAATCAATTTAATGTTTTATTAAATACTAAGTTGATTTTGAGTGATAAGATAGTTGATTTAACTGGTATAACGAATATGATGTTAGAAAGTAAAGGATTAAAACATTATTTGGGACTGGAAAAATTTCTAAATTTTATAAATCTATATGATTCAAAAAAAATCTATTTAATTGCTCACAACAATGATGCTTTTGATTATTTGTTTTTGAAAAATGCTTTACAAAAAAATAATTTAACCCAACCTGAATGTAAATATATTGATTCTTATAGATTATCTCAATTAGTATTACCTGAAATAAAGTATCATAGTTTAAAATCTTTGGGAAAATACTTTAATATAATAAATAAAAATGCACATAGAGCCTTAGATGATTGCATTGTATTAATAAAACTATTTGAAATTTGTTTAACATTTTTTAAACAGAAGTTTAATAGTAAAGATTTAAATATAATTATCGAAAAAATAAATAATCCACATGTATAATATGTTGAAATGGATTAATCTATTTCTTATAAATTTATTATATTTTTTTAACAAATTTATAGGACATTATATAGCTAATTTTTTTGCCAGGAAAAAATTAAAAAAGCTAAGTTCAGAATATAAAAAATTTAGTATCAATATTAAATCTAAAAATGGTATATATTTAGATAATATTTATTTAGATAAATTAAGAATTGATTATATAGATAAAATTACATGTGATTCATATAAATTATTATATACTAAATCATTTTTACATATATTAGATAAGGTTTTTATAATATTCAATGATAATTATGAAAAAAAATCTTATTTAGAACCAGAATCAGATATTAAATTTATCAATTTAGAAAATATGATTAATAATGGATTAGATAATATGCAAAAGATATTAGACTATTTATTACTGTCTCATAAATTTATTATAAAACATTTATCTCTTTTATATTGTATTTACAAATTTTCTTTTAATAATTTTGTTATCGTTAAAAAAAATGATTTTTATAGTTTTAAAATAAATTACATTGATTTTTTTATTGATAGTATAAAAACTATTAAACTTAAAAACATAAGCGCATCATATCAATCAACAATTGATATAGTTATTGAACACATTGATTTAAAAATTGTAAAATTTGAAGATATAATTGATGTTATAGATAAGTTAAAAAAATTAAATAGTGGGGAATCTACAGATATTAAATATAAGATTGTTTTAAAAAATATACATATTAGTTTTAAAAACATTAATATCATTAGTGTTATTGTTCGAAATTTATGCATTAACAATGAAAAAATAAGTTTAGACAAAATTGACATTATAAATTTTAAAAAAAAAATTGTAAAATTAGATAATATCAGATACAATTTAAAACGTAATAGTTTCAAATGTAAAGAATTTAAAATAGATTTATACAAAAGCACATTTCATAAAATATATTTAAGCTTGAATAAATATATAAAAAAAAAAAAAATGACTAAAGATAATATAAATGAACACAATAATATATCAGATATTTTAATAGATAGTTATATAAATTATTCGAAAACAGTAAATGAAAAGAATGATTCTATTGAAACAAACTATTTATATGATATTCCTAATAATCTTAGTGAAAGTTTCATTGTAACAAAAAAAACAGACAATTTACTTATAGATAGTTATATAAATAAGAGTTATATTAAAAAATTAATCTTTAATTTAGATACTTTTATAATAAACATATATGATAATAATTGTATTCGTTCTCAATCAATTATTAGAAATTTAGAATACAATAATATTATTAATAATGAGATAAATATATATATAAATAATTGGGAAATAAAAAATAATGTTGATTATCTAATTAGAAAAAAAAACAATATAAATAATATTTTAAATATAAATTATTATAATGGAGAGTTAGATTTATCATTTAGTAATTTAGTTTTAAATTTAATTATAGATGAATTTATTTTTATTTATAATACGTTAAACCAAAATATACTATATCTTAATAAACTACTTTACAACAATTATAATCAGGACTATATAGGTAAGGCATTTTTTATAAAACATATCAAAATTCATCCATTGATGTGTTCTGTAAGTTATTATCCAAAAAAATGTTCATATTACAAATTTTTAGGAAATATAACCGAAATTTATAAAAATATTGATTATGAAAATATGTTGTTAAATTTAGTTTATATTAATTTATATTACCCAAGTGATTTTCAAGATTTACTAAAAAATGTATTAAAAACGTGGTTAACCGATATAAAAGAAAATCAGATTAAAAATATAATTAAATCTACAAAATTTAATGCGCTTATAAATAATACTCCAGTAAATATAACTAAATATTTAATTGGCTTGATAAACAATTTAATGATATCATTGACTAATTTGTTTTAGATTTAAAAAAGAAAAATATTTATAGATATTACTATATATAATATAATAATGAATGTTATAAAAAGAAATGGTAAATCTCAAAAAGTTTCATTCGATAAAATTTTATGGAGATTACAGTCGTTAAAAGCAAAAGAACCTAAACTTAATTGCATTGATGTGGTGCCTATATCCCAGAAACTAGTTAATCAATTATATGATGGTATTAATACTTCACAATTAGATGAATTAGGCGCAGAAATGTGTGCTGCAAATATAACAAAACATCCTGAATTTAGTGTTCTTGCATCAAGATTAATTGTTTCAAATAATCATAAGTTAACATCACCATCATTAAGTGAAACGACATATATACTCTATAACAATAAAGACAAATTTGGAAATCATATTCCTCTTGTATCCAAAGATTTATATAATGTAGTTATGAATAACAGAGAAAAGTTAAATTCTGCTATAAATTATAATCTAGACTATGGTTTTGATTATTTTGGTTTTAAAACCTTAGAACGAGCTTATTTAATAAATATCGATGGAAAAACTATAGAAAGAATACAGCATATGTTAATGAGAGTTGCTTTAGGATTACATGGTGATTGTATTGATTTAGTTTTAGAAACATACAATCACATGGCAAACAAATATTTTACTCATGCTACTCCCACATTATTTCACAGCGGAACTGAACGACCTCAATTATTAAGTTGTTTTTTGTTAGGTATTGAAGATTCTGTTGATGGAATTTATAAAACTATATCTGATTGTGCAAAGATTTCTAAATGGGCAGGTGGTATTGGAATTTGGGCACATGATATTAGAGCGTCAAATTCACATATCAAAAGCACTAATGGAAAAAGTAACGGTATTTTACCTATGTTAAAAGTATTAAATGCAACAGCAAAACATATAAATCAATCTGGAAAACGAAACGGTTCGTTTGCAATTTATTTGGCCGACTATCATGCAGATATATATGATTTTTTGGAAGCAAAAAAAAATCATGGAGATGAAGAAGCAAGGGCCAGAGATCTGTTTTATGCTATATGGATTTCAGATCTATTTATGAAACGTGTTAAAGAAAATAGTTATTGGTCATTAATGTGTCCAAATATAGCAAAAAATTTATCTAATAAATATGGCCTAGAGTTTGAAAAATTATATTTAAAATATGAATCTGATGACAAATATGTTATTCAACGTGTAAAAGCAAGAGAACTTTGGGAAAAAATTTTGGTTTCACAGATAGAAACTGGAACACCTTATATTTTATATAAAGACTCTTGTAATGAAAAAAGTAATCAAAAAAATATAGGAACGATAAAGAGTTCCAATTTATGCACTGAGATAGTAGAATATAGTGATAATGAACAGTATGCTTGCTGTACGTTAGGTTCTATTGGCTTACCTAAATTTGTTGAAAAGTATGATTATTCAAAAATTAATGATGTTATCGTTTTTACTAAAGACGATTGTATATTTTGTGAAAGAACTAAAACTTACCTTAAAAATAAAAATATAAAATATAATGAAAAATGTGTTAATGAAGAAAAGAAATATTTAGATAACTTATTACCTAATGATATCGAGGTGAAAACAGTTCCACAAATATTTATAAATTATAAAGATAATTCAGACTACAAATATATAGGTGGATTCGATGAATTAATGGTATTTTTTAAACCTAAATTTAATTTTAACAAGTTGTATGAGGTTACACAAATTTTGACAAATAATTTAGATAAAGTGATAGATATAAATTATTATCCTGTTCCAGAAACACGATATTCCAATAAATTACATAGACCTATAGGTATAGGTGTTCAGGGTTTATCTGATGTTTATTCATTAATGAGGGTAGGATTTGATTCTGACGAGGCCCGATTAATAAACAAGCAAATATTTGCGACAATATATTATGCTTCATTAAATAAATCTATGATAATTTCTAAATCAAGGAAAGATGATATGCTAAAAATAAGAGATCTAAGAAAAAATAGTTCAAGAAATTTTATAAAAGCGAATCAATATACTAAATCTGGTAATAATTATATCTTTAATACTGGAACTACAAACAGTGTTGACTTAAATAACAATAGTGAATTATTTAATTTAGAAAATAAATTATTACCTATCGATGAAGAATTATATGATAATAATGATATAAATAATTATAAACCAGAGAAATATTTGGGAAGTTATTCTTCTTTCATTGGGTCGCCACTTTCAAAGGGATTATTTCAATTCGATCTATGGTATCAAGAACCTTTACAATCCGTTCCAGGATTAGATTTTGATTGGGAAACATTGAGAAAAGATATATCAGAGCATGGAATAAGAAATAGTTTATTAGTTGCACCAATGCCTACTGCGTCTACTAGTCAAATTCTAGGAAATACAGAGTGTATAGAACCTATTACATCTAATATATTTTCAAGAAATACATTAGCTGGTAGTTTTGTTATAGTGAATAAGCATTTATTAAAAGATTTAATATCAATAAATTTATGGAATCCAGATATTAAAAACAAAATAATTACGGAAGGTGGTTCTATACAAAATATAGATATTATTCCTGATGTATTTAAAAATATATACAAAACTGCTTGGGACATTTCGCAAAAATCTATTATAGACCAATCTGCTGATAGAGGTATTTATATATGTCAATCACAAAGTTTAAATCTTTTTTTAAAAAATCCTGATTTTAGTAAGTTATCAAGTATGCATATGTATACACATTCTAAAGGATTAAAAACGGGGATTTACTATTTGAGGACTAAGGCTGTAGCTAAAGCACAACAATTTACAATTGAACCAGAAAAGAAATCTGACTGTGAAATGTGCAGTGCTTAATTAGAATATGTTATTTCTTTTAATATACATTGCATAATTATTGTATATTCATCTTCAGAAATTTCATGTTTTATAGATTCTAATAATTCTAGAGATTGACGAATATGTTTATTGTATTGCATTCTTTCTTGATTATTCATATTTAAATATTTTTCACTATATTTAAATTTGCATTTATCTGGCATATAACTATATTATATATTTTTAACTTAAAGTATATTTATTTGATAATTTACTTATAATAATTTACTTATAGAAATATTATTATTAAGTATTATTTATATGAGTGTTGTAAATAACAAATTATATTACACTTACACAGATATCAATAATTTAATTAAAAATAAAAAAACTGATTTAAAAAATTTAAATGTAGATCTAATTATCGCTATAGGTGGAGGCGGTTTAATTCCAGGGCGAATCGCCAGAAATTATATAGAAAAAGATATATATGTCATTACTGTTAAATTATATAATAGTGATGATACAATAGGAAAAATAGACGTGATTCAGTGGATAAATATTGATCTTAAAGATAAAAATGTTTTAATTATAGATGAAATTAATGATACTGGGACAACATTAGATTATTGTATAAATAAACTATATACAGATAATAATATGAATAAATTTAGTGTTTTTGTCCTAAATCATAAGGATAAGATAAAAGCTAAAGAAATAAAAGTATCTGGAGAATATATAATTGGAGAAAATATTAAAGATTATTGGGTTGTTTATCCCTGGGATACTCTTTTATCTTATCCTAATAATTAAATTGGATTTATAATATTTAATTAATTTTCTCATACCATATAGTGCTTTAGTTTCATTATAATTTGTAGTAAAATCTATCTGACTACATTTTAAAGAATAATCTCTGATAACTAATTTATAATATTTTTTACATTCCATTATTGTTATGATATCAATTCCCCAACCAAATGGTGATAATTTTTGATAATTTATATTTTTAAGTAAATTAACTATTTCTGGATGTATAAACCATATTCCACAATCAGTATTCTCAACTATTTTTAACATATTAATAGAACATAGGTTACTTATAATTTTTTTATGTTTACTTCTGATATCGTTTATAGTATATATACCTACATTATAATTATTATAGGTATATAATAATTTTTTTAAAAGTAATTTAAAATCTATATTTATTGTATCACCAACAATTATTCCGAAAATTTTGTTTTTTTTAACATGATTTATAGCAATTTGATATTGTCCACCATAATAATAATTATCATCTAAATTTATAGATATAATTTTACTATTAAATCTATAGTTTTCATCACAATTTATTATTACTATATTATTGATATATTTAATTGCATTATTATACATATTTAAGCAATTTGTTGTTGTTTTATTCCAATTAAAAATATATAAATGTATATCATCAACCGTGAACATACTAAATTTATTTATTTATTTTTTAATATATTATTTAAATTTTTCATTTATATTCATAGATATAGTTAAGACATTTGAATATGATGATATTCCAGATTCAATAGCACAGTTATAAGAATTATATACTTGATAGATATTTTCTACATGATATCCAAAAAACGTTCTCTGTTTTAAAAAACCAGGAATATTACTTATAAATATATCTATTTTACTTAATATTTTTTCATACATTTTAAGATATATTGCGTTTGGTAAAATTTGGACTAATTTCGTATTTATATAAGTATTATATTTAATTATAGGATTTTTAACTGTTTTTTTGGTTATTATTTTTATATAATTGAGTAATTCATAAAAATTGGAAAAATTATTGGGTATTCTTAAGATATAGTATGTATAATCTTTATTAAGATAAATAGGAATAAATACATTTATATATTTATTCAAGAACTTTTGATTGTTAATTAAAAAATAAGTAACATAACATATAGAAAAATCATTAATAGAACAATTATATTTTAAACAAAACCTTTTTAATGCAAGTAAATTAAATTTTTTTATAGTAAAATACTTTTTATCATATAAACTATAATTATTACTATTAAATATGGATGGTAATTTAAATAAAGTGTTATGGGTAAGAAAATTAAAATAATTTTTAAAATTTATTATATCTAAAATTTTTAATTTATTATTATGTTGTTTTATATCTAATGTTGGGTCATCTAAAATATAATTAATTATGTTCCAAATCCTTTCCTTGCCTCCACATAAACTCCTGTGATTTTGAAAAACCAATAATACACTTTTATTTTCTCGATAGATTATAAATCTCCAAATTATAGATTTTTGTGTATTTAATTGTTTTAGTAAATCACTGTGTTTTTCTATATATATACAAGTGTCTATATTATTTTTGTTTTTAAGAAAAGGTATATATAAAATTTTTTTTTTAAGAATAGATAATAATTTTTTAGGCGACCAATCACAATCTTCTAATTTTAAAAAGGTATTACAAATATATTTAGAATTATAATATTTAAATATATTTAAATCTTGTTTTTTAGATAAAATTATTATTATAATTAAAATAAGTAAAAACATGGAAATTTATAATTATATAATATAATATTAATGGAAATAAACAATATATTATATATTCCTAAAAAACTAAATGAAATTTTTTTTGGTTCAGATAATGATAAAAGTAAATATGTTATTTTTGCCTTATTGATAATTTCAATAATTTCATTAATTATAATGATTATAAAAAATACAATATTGTATGCAAAATTTTTATTCTTATTGAGTGCAATAGCTCTTATTTTTTATATAGTTTATACATTTCAAAATAAAAATACTCTCTCTAACTTAGACAAGCATTGTCTAAATCCTAAAAACAAACAGGAAAAAGATTTATGCAATATATATAGAAAATCGAAAAATCAATATGATAAGATAAATAAATTATTGTTTGAAAAAATTGAAAATTAAATTTGATATTTTTATTGTAAATTTTTATGATATTACTAAAATGGAAGTTCAACTAAAAAAAATATTACAAAAATTAGAAAGTATGGAAAAAAGACTTTTAGCTTTGGAAAATCCACAAACTAAATCTAAAACTATTAGGATAAAAAAATCAGAAAATAAAGAATCCAGTAAAAATATAACAATAAAATCGGGAAATATAATTATTACCAAGCACCCAAATGGTTGTATTATAACTGGAGATACTTATGATAAAAAGGCAATTATTAAAAAATATAAAGGTTGGTGGACTCCACAAGTAAAAGGATGGACAGTAAAGATAAATAATTACGCAGTTCTAAAATCGGATCTAGAAAAATCAAGTAAAACTGTTGTAGAAAAAACCTCTGACGAAGAATTGGATATAGGAGATTCAAAAAAAAATAATACACCTAAAGAAATTAATATTACTGGATTTGTTTATGATAGTGATTAACATTACGTAATTTTATTATTGTTATATTGTTTTAGTATTTTAAGTATTAAATTGGTTATTTGTTGATTTTCAATTATCATATTTTTTAATTGTTCTATTTCTTGTTTAAGTTCATCTTGTTTGATATACATTTCTTCCGCCACTTTAAAAATAGCTTCTTCTGACATTTTATTTTTTATTTTATATTTATATTTGTATAATTCAAATTTTATTATATAAATATATATTATATAATAAAATGAGTAAAATTATAGAAACATTTGTTTTAAATTCATTACTTAGATGTAACAAAGAACATTTTGAAACTGATACAATGAATTCTGAAAATATTAAAAAATTTAGTAATTTTAAATTGATTGCTATGATTGTTAGTGTATTAATCACTCAAGTATTATTGTTGTCATTAGGGAAATGGTTATGGAATAATTATTTAGTAAAAACATTTAATGGAGTTAATCCAATTGAAAGTGTTTGGCAATTAGTTGCTATATCTGTTCTTTTAAAATTATTAGTTAATTAATTAATATCTTATTAATATATAATGATATTTGTTATAATTACTATAATAGCAATATTAGCATTAAATTATTTATATAGATTATTTTTTAAACATAAAATTATTCAAAAAACAGTTAGTCTTCAAGTTATGCGTAAATTAGATTTCAATGAAACTATTAAAATGTTAAATGAAAATACTGAAAAGTTTGAAAACCTAAAATTAATTAAACATTTAAGATTTATTCCAGGAACATACAACGATAAATTATTAAAAAAAATTTCGTGCTTAATAAACCCTATTATTAATAAAATAAATGAATTATCTAGAGATATTTACATAGTAATGGAATATAAAGAAATTATTTTGTCTTTAGATAAAAATAATAATATATATATTTTTATAGATTTTTTCGTATACAATGTAAAACATTTTAATCAAAAAAAAAGATTATTGATAAACTGTGTTGTTAATAATTTAGGATATAAATACTTAAATCATATTAGATTATATAATTTTGGTAAAATTGATAATGGTATTTTAGATAAGACTGTTTTAGAAACCTCAAAGATTACTAACTATAAAAATATGAAAATCAGTGGTTATAAAAAAAGAAATGCATGGATATTACCAGACACTTTAACAAATATAAAACCATTTCCCTGTAACAATATTATAAATATTTGGAATAATAAATCAATTAAAATGGTTAAATATAAAGGTAAAAAATGTTATGGAATCAATTCATCCAATTTTCAAAGAAATAGTATGCCCTATTTTAATCCTACTTTAAACACTTTACCTAGAGATAATTTAGGATTACTCCAATTATTTGATTTAGCTTTAGGAATACCCAGTTTTCCCACATCACATAGTGTCTAATTTAGATAAAATTTCCAAAATTTTTTTGTAATAAACTTTATAATTTTTAATATAGATAGGTAAATCTTTAGATTTATTTTGATATATTTTAGAATTGTCGTTATAATTATTATATATCTGTACTATAATATCTTTTTGTTTTGGATTTTTATTAGTAATATCTTTATAATAAAAATCTAAAATGGCATTCCAACTGAATTTTGTGGATTTTTCATTTAAACTTGAAATACCATTTGATAAACACATAGTATTTTTTAACATAACAATATAGATATGATAATTTCCATAAGTTTCAAATAATTTTATTAGCGTAATGTATCTGTTTTTTATGCAATAATCAGAGTTTAATTTCTCTCTAATGTATTTTTTAAATTTAAAATTTTCATTGAAATCATTTTCAGGAATTTTAATTAAAGGCAGATTATTATTCATACAATAGATTTGAGTTTTATTTAAAAATATCTTTTTTTTAGAATCCGTTATGTTTTCTATATTTATACAGCATGTATTACAAAAAATCAATCCTATATAGTGAGTATCAGAAATAGACATATCTAATTCATGATTAGTATAATCTTCATTTTTTTTAAGCTGTAAACGTGCTTTCAGTGAATTGTTTTTAGATGAAATATTGAAAGTTATATTTTTTTTTATTGTAAATTTTTTTACAATTTTAACTCTGGTAAAAGACATTTAATATTTATTATTGAGAATTTTACAAATCATATTTATAAATATTTATCTAATATATTATTATGAAAATAAATAATATATTAGATAAATATATATTATTAAGCATAAATACACTAAATTTATTTTATTTTTCAAATACAAGTTTTTGTATACCTATCACAATCTTGTTATTAATATTATATTATAATTATTCAAAAGATAGTTATTCAGAAAAGAAAAAAATAATTTTAGTTTATATATTATTTAGTTTATTAACTATATCAGGTGAATCTATATTTATAAGAAAAACTGAACTTTTAAAATATATTAATTCTGATATATTTAATGTATCTTCATGGTTATTTTCTGCATATTTGAATATGGTAGTATTAATATTTATATTAAATGAAATAATTAAATGAAATAATTAAAATATAATATTATCTAATGATTTCGGATAGAGTGCCATATAATGTCCTAAATTATTAGTTTTTTTCCATAACACAAATAAAGGTGTTTTTATACCTATAAATTCACTACCTATTATCTGAATTAATTTAAATCTAACATTTTTTTCTGGTTTACTATTTCTTATTTTACCTGTAATAATTTTTTCTCTATTTATATCATATTTTTGTGATGTAAGTATTATTATTGGAATCTGATAATTTTGGCTTAGTGCTATTTGTTCTGGAGTCCCCCCCCATCTATTCTCTAATTCATCTTCATTTTCAGTAATTACATCATCACCTGCAAAATATTTATATCTTTCTATATATTCTTCTATATCAATATCATGTGTTAAATATATCATCGTTCTTAAATCCATATGATATTCTTCTAAATAATTCATATAATTTTTTTTTATCCAATTATATGATTTTTTTTGCAAAAATCTGGCTAATTTTTCTTGTTTTTTACCATCATATCCCCATTCTTTATTTTCTAAAACTAGATTAATATCTTTTATTTTTCCATAAGTTTTTAATATTTTAATATCATTAAAATTATTTGATTTTACTAAATAATTTATACTATTTGAAATAGCTCTATAAAAGCAAGAATTGTCATTTATAACATCTTCGATATAAAATTTTCCAGGGTCAATAGTATTTAAAATAAAATTTTCCATTTTTTAAAATTATTAATTTAATAAATTTATCAAATTTTATTAACTTATTTAAAGAAATACTTTATATTAATAATAATGACATATTTAAATAGAAAAAAAGAATATAATACATTAAAAACAAACATAAAATTAAATCAAGAAAAATTAAAATTATTGATTGATAGTCAAAAATCATTAAAAAAAAATATAAAACTTTCTGATGAAATCAAGGATACCAATCCTATAGAAGAAAAACAACAAAAAACCCAAAGCAACCGATATTTTAGTGATGAAAATCGAGTAAGATATTTACAAACAAAAATAAAGAGACAACTTAAACTTATTTAGTTATAAAGGTCTATATCCTCATATTTGGGTGGAACATCATTGCAAATATTGTTTCCATTGTTTGGCACAGCTCTTTGATTTAAAAACGAACTATAGTCTATTTGAGAAGGAATGTTTTCAATTTGTCTATATAGATGTTCTTCGGGAATAGGGTCTACACTATTTTGTGTGGTTGGATATGTAATCATTCTTCTGTTTTTAAAATATGTATCGATTTTATACCAGATTAGTCCACCTAATATTCCTAGTCCACCTATACTTAATATTATTAAATCAAGCATTTATAATATATATATAAATATTTTAAAAAATATTTAAATTAAAAAAATACTTATATATATATATATGACAGATGATTCATTGATATTTAAAATTGTTATTATTGGTAACTCTAATACTGGAAAATCTTCATTACTCAACGTAGTTAGTAATAGAGTATTCGATAATTCTTATACAATGACTATAGGAGTTGATTTTGATACAAAAATTGTTAATATAAGAAAAGATGGTCGAGTTATAGGTATAAAACTTCAAATATGGGATACAGCCGGTCAAGAAAGTTTCCGTTCTATAACCCGTTCTTATTATAGAGAAGCTGCTGGTATTATTATAGTATATGATATCACAAACGAATCAAGTTATAGTGCTTTAAATCAGTGGATAGAAGATGCCGAATATTTTAGTCGTGAAAATATTCCTATGATTTTATGTGGTAATAAATGTGATCTAGATATGATTAGGGTTGTAAATTTACGTGAAGCCACTGATTTTGCTAGAGAAAAAAATTTACCATATTTTGAAACAAGTGCTAAAAACACAAAAAATGTGAATAATTTATTTGAAAAAATTGCTGAATTGATATATGAAAAAAATAAAGAATCAATATTTTCAAATAAAAAACTAATTGGCATAAAAAAAATGGATTCAAAACCAAATACAATAAAATTGGTTAGTCAAACTGGTAGTTCTAAATATAAATGTTGTAAAATATCATAGCTGAGTCACGATATATTCATTAAATTTTTTTTTTAGATTTTCAGGAATGCAATTAAAATCAATTAGTTTTTTGTTTGAATTGTAAATGTCTCTTGAACCTGGGTTTTTTAAAAACATCGCATCTAATCGTGTCGTATCATTATATAATTTTTCTAGTGTTTTTGGACCCACTCTTTTAAAGCAAGATGGGAGATTATCTGACTTATCACCACATATAATCTTTTTTTCTAATTCAAATTTAGGGTCACCTGAACATTTATCATTGAGGCATTTATTATTCAAAGCATATATAAAAGTGTTTTTGTCCATAAGTTGTAATAGATCATAATCTCCACTGACAATTATAAATTTGTTATCAATATCTTTCTGTAAAAGATAATTTTTTACTAAATAGATACAATCATCTGCTTCTAAACTATCATAGTAAATAACTTTACTATCATTTAACGTTACGTCATATATGTATTTAAAAAATTTAGAGATATGATTTGTTTTTTTTCTACCATCTTTATAGCTATTAAATAATTGAGTTCTCCATATATTTTTTCTAGGACAATCCTTTGTAAAGATAATATTTTTTTTTTCGATAGAAAATTTTTTGATTAGCTTATCAAATTGCTCAAAAAATTTTTTGATAAACATATTTTTAAAAATCTCATTTTGAAACCAATCATAATCTTCATCAAAATTATCTTCTGGATGTGCGAGACTATACCACCTTTTTGTTGCAAAAAATCTGTAAAATATACAGTAACTTGTATCAACTAGTAAAAAGTTTGACATTTTTTTTCACCGAACCGAATTTTTAAAAATCAAATTTATAATAATCTACTATAATATAGCTATGATAAATACAATTTTAACAAATAATTTAAAAAACAACAAATTTAATCATAATAAATCTAAATCTCATCTAGAAAAAAAATGGATAACACTTAAATCATCAACTGGACATGAAAAAAATATTTATATCGAAAAATTTTTAAGCAAAGGTAGTTTCAATGATATATACACTTATTCATATAACGATAACAAGGACAAGAATAATATAATTAGAATACTAAATGATTATTCTGATAAAGATATTGTAGAATCAGAATTAAAAGGTATTAAAATTCAGAATAAATTATGCAAAAAAAGTAAATTAATTGGTCAGATAATAGATTATGGTATAGCAGATAATAAATATCAATACTCTATAATTAAAAAATATGATAAATCACTTAAAGATTTATTAAATGAAACTTTTGTTTTTTATAGTGCCGAAACCATTATAAAATTTATATATAATTTAATAAAGGGCATATATATAATTCATAAAAATAATATAGCTCATCTAGATATAAAGCCTGAAAATATACTTTTATATAATATTAGCTATAAGGATAAAAAATTATTTAATTTTAACTTTGCTATAATAGATTTTGGTGGTTCACAAAAATTTACAGATGATGACTCTAAAACTCTAGATGCACAAATGGCTTCAGCTCAATTTTCACCACCTGAATTATTAAAATATAAATTTGGAAGAGCAAGTGACGTATGGGCAATAGGAGTAATTATGTATCTTATGTTTAAAGGTAAAAATTTTTATGGTGCAAAAGCAAATGAAATTTTTATGAATGAAAATTTAGTAAACCTAAAATACAATATAGATTTATCGCTTGAAAAATTATTAAAAACATTACAAAAAAAATATAATATTTCAAAAAATTTATTTGATAAACTTTTAAAAATATTTAGTGGAATATTTCAGGTCAATTACAATCATAGAATAACAAGTAAAGAATTATATAATATAATTAATGATTAATTTTTATTTATTTTATCAAAACATCTTTGATGATAATATTTACCACTACTTTTAACTCTAGGGTCATCACTATATATATTAGTTCCACCACATGGACCCGAACATTTTGCTCTTAACGTTCTACCACTATTCGCTGATAATTGTGAACCACCTCCAGATGCCCTTGAACCACCTCCAGATGGCCTTGAACCACCCCC
>JGI24005J15628_10000667_pt1 | contig 19227 bp, 10 predicted proteins | sample LinPmetageLP40_FD_15628 | JGI IMG/M metagenome (IMG submission 15628)
TGATCAGAGATAGAAAACACGGTATCTGTGTCATTCCAACTGGCGTATATGGTGTCATTCAATAATTTGGCAGGAAGCCATTCGGTATTGTCATAAGCATTGAACAAAGTGTCTTCTCTGAATTCGAAAAATGCCGAGGAGTCTTCATCAATTTTGGGAATAGCATAGATAATATAGGGCTCCTTTATGATGGCGTTTTCAGTGATAGAAAGAAAACAGCGTTCATCCATATTCAAATAAAGCCCTTGATATGAAGAGTTAAAGGTGCTGACATTGCCTACATTGAGCGGTTGAGGCTCTTCGAATTGCATCGGATATTCACATCCAAAAAGAGTTAAAATAAATAGACCGATAGCCCATTTTTTGTTTTTGAAATGTAACGTTTTCATATAAATGCAAGTTACCTCAACTCCATCATTTGTTGAATGATGGGAGTCATAGCTGTGAATGATTACCATCATTGATATCAGCTGTATTTTGCAATAATTTTATTTTGAAATCATCATTTAAAGCGAATAAAATGGAAACTCAAAATGTAATGAAGGAGTTGCTTTACCTAGGCACAGGCTATGTTGTAGTCTCTAAACATAAAGTAGAACAGCTGATTGATTCGTTGATAGCCAATAATGAAATCACCAGAGAAGAGGGGAAAACGACTGTCGATATAATCGTGGGAAAATCAATGGAGCTAAAAGATGAATGGCAAAAAAGGAAGGATGAGGTAATTGATCGTTTTTCCGAAAAGACCAATTTGGCCAAAGAAGAAGTCTTACATTTTTTTGAAGAATTGCTAGACAAACCAAAGCAAGGAAAAGAACAGCTGGAACTCAAGTATAATGACATAGTTAATGCCATCTCATTGCGTACCAGTATGGCAAAGCACGATGCAGAAGTTCTTGTCAAGAATTTTACTAATGAGGTTGAAGAAATTTGGAAAAAATATGAAACAAAATCTGAAGATTTGGCTTATGAAATTGCGGAAACATTAAAGAAAGCCAAAGAAACAGGAAATGCCTGGATAACTGGAATTGTTGAAAAGCTTCATGAGTCTACACTGAACTTCAATGTTCAACTGGACAATACGTTTCATGCATTCTTGGACAAGATGCATATTGCGAGTAAGGAAGAGTTGTCTGATTTAGAAAGTAGAGTTACGGGGCTTGAAAAGGAAAATTGATCATTTGAAAATGGGGTATATACTTCTGAATTACAATGAAAGTATTTAAGAAATACAATCATTCTCCGACTCCCGAAGAACAAGACCTTCTGAATTCAGAGGATATTGATTTTTTTGATATGATGATGTATAGAGAAGAGCTATTGCCTGCTGTAAATATCAGAGAGGAAAAATCACATTATGAAATAGACATATCCGCTGTAAATCTCTATCAACCAAGTATGGAGTCTGTGACAAATAATGCAATCAATACACTCAGTGTATCATTTCTTATGACTCGTGGTTTACCTATACTCAATCATTACTATTATTTTTGTGTTAAGAGACACTTTGAACTCCCAGTCAATGCCCAGCTGGAAACTTTAGAACATATTCATGAAAATGGATTTGTAAGATTTAAAATCAATAAAACTAAAGAGAAGAATATTTTCAAAAGGATTATTGGTGAACTAGAATGGTTCTGGAAATCAGCTCATGAAATATTTCAAAAAGAAATCTAAAGACACAACTAATTCAAATGACCAGTTTGCTACTAATGGTAGATGACTCAAATCACTTTACACGTTGAGTGTTGTCATTGAATCCGTTACCAGGTGTTTATACATTTAAAGAGAATTACAAATTTATAAACACAAGATCATGAATAGGTTAAAAAACAAAATAGTTATCGTTACTGGGGGAGCTTTAGGAATTGGAAAAGCTACTGCTATCCTTTCTGCAAAGGAAGGTGCAAAAGTGGCCATTACTGATTTGCTGGATATTGAAGGTCAAGAAGTTGCCGATAGCATAGTTGCCAATGGAGGAGAAGCAGCATACTGGCATCTAGATGTATCTAAAGAGGCAGAAATAATTCAAGTTTTCAAAGAAATATACGACAAATGGTCGAGCTTAGATGTGCTTGTGAACAATGCTGGCATTGCTGGAGCGAATAGACCCACTGATCAGATTTCGGAAGAGGAATGGGATCTTGTAATGGCTATTAATGTGAAAGGAGTATTCCTCTGTACCAAGCATGTGATCGATTACATGCGGAAATCAGGTGGAGGAAGTATCATTGATGTTTCATCCATATATGGAATCATAAGTGCTCCAGATTTGCCTCCATACCATGCCTCTAAAGGTGCTGTTAGAGAAATGGCAAAAACAGATGCCTTATTATATGCCAAAGATAATATTAGAGTAAACTCAGTACATCCTGGTTTTATTTGGACTCCCTTAGTGGAACAATTTCTTACAGAGCAGGGAAATGTAGAAGAAGGCAGAAAAGCACTGGATGCACTTCATCCCATTGGCCACATTGGAGAACCTGATGACATCGCGTATGGTATATTATATCTCGCATGTCATGAATCAAAGTTTGTGACAGGAGAAGAACTAGTAATAGATGGCGGATATACCGCACATTAATTATGGAAAAAATCTATAAATAAAGGAAACACTATAATGATGACAAAGATCCCTCAACATCTACAACCTAAGCTGGCCAAAACAGGAGAGTTATTTCAAAATACTATATTGGAAAAATTAACAAGGACATCAATATACATACCTCTTGTAATGCACACGCTAATAGCATCAATATTTTTGTATTATGCTGTTGCGAATACACCAATATCATATATGATGATTTTAGCACTGTTTTTTTTAGGTTGGTTGACATGGACTTTTGCGGAATATAGTATTCATCGATGGTTTTACCACGCAACTATTAATTCCAGGTGGTTAAAAAAAATACAATATATGGGTCATGGTATTCATCATTCATATCCGAAGGATGCTGAAAGATTGGCCATGCCGCCACTGCCTGCCCTGATATTAATCATGTTATTCTTTAGTATATTCTACATGATAGGTGACATATATGCAGTGGCGTTTTTTCCAGGTTTTTTGATTGGTTATGTAGTGTACATAGGTCTTCATTATGCACAGCATATTTATAAAGTACCGAAACTAACTTTGTTTAAAAAACTATGGAAATATCACGCACTGCATCATTATAAATACCCAGAAACTAAGGTGTTTGGAGTTTCTACATTATTGTGGGATCATGTATTTGGGACGCTTCCAGATCAACAAAAGAAATCTATATGAGGAATCTTACTTGATATCAACCATAGATTTTTTCATTTATATAAGTAAGTATGATTATGGAAAAGCTAAAACTTCGATCAGGACCATTTCACAGAATTGGAGATCGATATAGACACATGTTGGGAAGCGATCACTTCATGGGTAGGGATGCATTTGCTGACAGTTGGATTGCCCCATCCAAGGCCAAACTTACTAATTGCGATAAAATAGAGGTGGCGCTGCCAGGATTTAGTAAGGAAGAAATTGATGTTTTTGTGCAAGGAGATCGATTATCAATAGAGGCAAAAAAAGAAGTTGCCCCAATGAATTATGTCAGTCATGAATTTAATGTAAGCCCAGTAAGTACTTCGTACCAATTGCCCAAAAACATTAATGCTGAAAATATAAGCAGTTCCTACCAAAGTGGCGTACTAATAATAAAATTACCATTTCGTAGTCCCCGAAGTAAAAGTGTAGTAGAAGTTGGCTGACTTAGAAGTAGGTATTTATTTCATGAGAGTGACACTTTTTAAATATGTTTTAACAGTTAAAAATGCATTGAAAAGAGGAGGAGTGGTGGTGCAGTAAAACAAAAAAGCTGCTAGAAATTGATCTAGCAGCTTTTATTAATTGAAAGTGTGATTCGGCTGGGGCTTCCCGAAATCGAATTGTAATCACAATTCTTCTTCGGGATAAACTTCTCGCCCCACAAACTGTTGTGCAAAAAAAGACTTCCTTGTAGGGAAGTCTTTTTAAAAAAGTGATTCGGCTGGGATTAGTTGAATTTTAACTAATTCACAGTAAGTATGCTTAATATTTAATTAGGGCCTGCTGAGAAACTCAGAGTCTACAAAAACCGAGTGCCATTGTCGGTTCTCGATTTTTTTCATTGACAATATATTCAGTAAAGTGTTTAACCCATGCTGAAAAACTCAGCCATAGGGGTACTTGCCCAGTCAATTTGACTAGGTTGAGTACCAAAATTATCGAAGCAATCCATGATTGACTGGTATCTTTGAGTCTTGCTCTGATTCGATTAAGACCATAAGCATTTTTGGCTTGACCAAACTTTCCTTCAATTGGATTTCTTTCTCCTGGACTTACGGGTTCTACCACTGCCTTTGGTCTGCCCAAGGGTTTTGCAATGAGTTTTATGCCAAGCAACTTTAACTCCTTTCTGTTTGCTCGGGTGCAATAAATCTTATCAACAAGAACTTCTTCAGGATAGTAACCAAACCTGCATTTGTAATTTTCAATGTATTCCATCATGCTAGAACCTTCATTGAAGGCATCCCAACTAATGGTGTCTAAAAAAGCGTATCCATCCACCAATGAGAGATGTATTTTAGCTCCAAATTCTACTTTGGCTTTAAGTTTACCCCTCACTATTGGCCTGACATGAGGTTGATGTAAACTAACAATCCTATCAGCAACACTGTGTTTGTTCTGATGACACATTTCAAGCTGTTGGTCATATAGTGTATGAATCACCATTAGATATTTCTGTTCCTTTTTATCTAGTGGAAAAACAAGACACTTATCAAGTAACTTGTCTAAAGATTTTAAATTCCTTTTCAAGTAACGTAACTGTTTGACTGTGGCATTACGCCAAACTTTCTTAGAAGCTGATTTCTTTTGTGCTGTCTTTAAATATACCTTCCTTGCTATTTGACGATAGGTTCGAGGTTTCTTCTGATGCAATGACTTAGTGTAAATGGCATCAATCAACCTTTCACTAATTTCACGAGCTTCTGATACTAAATTCAAATCTGTAGGAAAGGCGATATCTTGTGGACAAGCTGTAGCGTCCATAATTACTTTACCCTTGTGTGTAAGTTCACTTGGAGGGTCACCCTCTTTTGGTAAGTCTTCTTTATCTACACGCTCACTAAGTTCTGAGATAGACAATATCCTCTCATTCATCTCATTTATAACTTCACAGCCAAGCCTATGACGAAATTCAACAAATAATGAAGCATCAAATGGAGGGCGAGAACTAAAGCTACTGTAACCAAGAAAATACTGCATGTACATATTTTCACTAATCTGAGCTACTGTCTCACGGTCATCCAGATTGCACATATGTTTGATAAATATCGAACCAACAACTAATCTGGGATTAAGCGGTGGTCTGCCTGTTGATTTTCGCTTAAACTGTTTTAGATAGATTCCTGACAACTCATCCCAGGGTAATTTTTTTGCTAACACTACCCAGCGGTTATTTGGGTCAAGGTGTTCTGAAAATGGAGTCTCGAATCCTGCTATTTCAAGCTGGAGATTACTCACGTACTCAATCGAGGGTGCACGCTTTTTGTAGGGTTTCTTCATATTCCTTTGCACTTATGAGTATAAGTTCGCCCTCTAATCAGCCATTTCAAAGCTAAATCATAATAAATAACCTTTCTCAGCAGACCCTAATTAAGAAGATTTTAGTTCAAGTTTTTATAATCCTGCGCTATCATTTTTAATTAACATTTGCTTAATCACTTCAGTTTTTAAATATAATCTTGTGCATTTTTTGTTCAACAAGATTTCACAACCCCAAAAGATTCCCCCCCTAGGGACGCTTTTGTTTGCCTGTTATTTATAATGTGCAAATATTACTCTTCCAGTACCAAAACGATTTTATTCCAATCAGCCGCTGCATTTATAACTTCTCTGAATTCTTCAAATTTATCAACTGGATAATAGATTCTATCATAATACTCCTCTATGGTAATTTCTAATATCTGCTTGTCAATAGTGTAACTAGAAATGAAACTGAAAATAGGATTGTTCTTCTCCAAAACTTGTTTCTGAATAATGAGATCATTAGGATTTTTAATAGTGTATCCATCTGGAATTTCGATTTTGATCTTTCTCAAATAGCCACGATTGAATTGATTGACTATTTGTGTCCTCCTCTCATTTTCCTGATAAAGTTCGGATTGCAAACCAATTAGCTCACCAACTTTAAATAGAATGATATCTCCAGCTGATTCTATATAGCTATCAGTTTCAAATGTGCCTTTTACAGTAAAAGGTTTATCCCATAAATCATAGGTTGCATTTGTCTCGGTAATTTCTACACTTTTGATGTCTGCATCTCCTGCCAGGTACTTGATCACATCATCCAACATTTCTTTTTTCTGCTCTTCCTCAATAATCAAAAGCGCATATTTGTAGTAATCCGCACTATAACCAGTATAGCTTCTTGTCAAATCAACTAGATTTTTTTCTGAATCTTCAGAAAAGGCTACAGCGATATCCATATTATCGAAGTTTTCAGTATATCGAGGAGCAGGAATATCTGATATATGTGATATTGGGTATTCATAATCTTGTATTTTTTCAGGTCTTACAAATAACCCTTGTGTGCCTAAATAGCTAGTCGAAATGGTTCCTAACCTAAAAGAAGTGATCTTAGGAGATAAGAATTGTTTGGTTGTATTAATGTATATGAGATACTCATCCAAATAGTTCCAGGTGTCGAATTCAGAATCAAAAGTTCTTTTGTCTTTGTCTGACGCTAACACTATTTCATGTTGTATATCAAGGTGATTTAATAGCGCTGCGTAGAGTTTTGTGAAACCTTTGGAAGTGGCATATTTATTTTTGAGAATAAATTCAAGCTGTGAACCATTATCTCCAGCTTCTTCCTCGAAAAAAAAATTGGTCTTGATATAGTGCTCATATCTTTTAAAGGCATCAATGGGGTTGCCAGTATAATTTATTTTTTTAACAAATTTCGCAAATTCCTTTTGCTCATTCCCGCTAAGGTTATATATGGAGTTATAAATTATTTTCCCTGCATCTCCCCAAGTATTAATTCGTGCTTTTCCAGAGACGCTATTGTAGGCAAGTTTAACTTCGAGTCTCTTTTTACTGTTTTCGTAAGAAGAGAAGTCCTCTTCATACAATGCAGGGATGTTTTCAACTTTTAATCTATAGAGATTAATATGTTCTGATGTATCGGTTTCCATTTTAATGACTTTAGAGTCATGATTATAAGCTTTAAATGCATATTCAAGATTTTCAGGACATTGAAGGGTGAAATCATAAGATTTAATTGGAGTCGAAAGTTGGAAATAGCGAGTTAAAGTATTTGATGCATTAGTCTTTCGTGTATAGTAATACTCAATTTCTCCACCTACTTCAGCTCCTTCCATGGCCAAAATCTTAAACCCAGACTCATCTTCCTCTAATTCTTTAATATTATTCTCATCGAAGTTTACAACACGACCATCTTTATTGATTACTCTTGCTTTGACAGCAGAAAGTTCAATAGTACTACGCATTGGAATGTACACTCGATTACTCTGGCTCAGAGCCTCATCGTTATTAACTCGGATTATATTATGATTCGTAATGTAACAGACAAATTGGCCATCAATAGGATCATAAACGTATTGATACTTTTCAGTTTTTTGAATATAGTACAGGTCATAGGCCTCTTCAGTTTGATTAAGCATAGTCAATGCACGCTCATCGTCCCATTGGTATGGGATATATTCTTGACTAACAGCACTTAGTCTGAAGAGTAAGTTTGTCAATAATATTAGTGCCGTAATTCTCGTTACTCTATTCATTTATTGGGGACGTTCTTTTCAATACAATTGCTTTTCTACTTGCCTTGGCATATTCTGAAATAAGTTTGTTCCATGAGTCGAAGTTTACCGTATCTAAAATTAGATAGTCTTCATAAAACTCCTTAGTGACAATAATTTCAGATCCGGTGCTAACATAAGTTATTTTATATCCAAAATTTTCATCGTGATTTGAAACGTCTTTCGGCATATCTGTAGCTTGAAACCCGTCTGGAATGGTGAGTTTCACAATATTTCTATTGATATATTTGTACTCACTTTTGACAGGAACAGTTCTGTTTTCAATGATAGCATCTGTCATGGTTTTGTCGAGTACAAGATTTATATAAATATTATCACCAATCTGACGATAATAATCAGAGATGTTAAAACTGTAATCAATATTTGTTGGCTTGGAGAGATCACTGACATTATTTGTGTTATAATTCTCAATCTTAAATTTATTATTACCCTTGGTGAGCAGTCTTTCTACATAATCATCAACACTCTTTTTATTTGATTTGATAAGTTGATAGCTATTAAAAACTTTAGCATAGCCAGTAAGTGTGACGTATCCATCCCCTTTTACAACACCATTATCTAAAGTAATATTGACACTGTCAGTCATGATATTCCTATCCTTGGTAATCACCGGAATTTCATTAATGATGAATGTGTCATCGTCTTGGGAGATAAGGCATTCTTTGCCTTGTATCATACTGGTAGGTAAATCAATAGGGGTGTATTGACCAGTTGCGTCTAAATAATAAACAACTCCTTCATGCGTGAAGGTTGCAATCATATGATTGTCTGTAATTGGAGAAGGAGTTTCTGTATATTTATAAGGGAGGTCTCTAGAACCAACCCAAGTGTATTTAGCATCTACGTCAACTTCCCTAAGCATACTTATAATGATGCTGGCCATATCCTTACAATCACCATATCTCTTATTTACAACGTAGTTGCCAGAATGTGGTATCAAACCACGCATGCCATCTTCAAAAGCAATGTATTTAATGTTAGACTGAACCCAGTAATAAATCTTTCTTACCTTTTCCATCACATTGTCTTCGTGGGAGATGATAGACTGAACGAGCTCTTTTATTTCATCATCGTTCTCATGCAAACCTTTAAGGAATGATCTATACCACTTATGCAGGTTCTCTGTGGTGGTAATTACTTCTTTTTTGGTGCCATCACTCAATAGGTAATAAGCTACAGGACTATATATTGAAGATACTAGGTAGCTGTAAGATGGACTGCGCAGATCAAATTTGATTTTCTCAATAGCTATTGCTTCAAAAGTGGTTTCCGACCTTACATCAGAGGACTCCTTTTTTTCAATTTTGATATTTTTATCATTGAATAATCGTGGTGTGATAGTCACTTCATTGTCATGGATTACTTTATAGGTAGCTTTATCTACAGGAATGTATGAGTCAAAATAGAACAGTCCCATAAGTTTAGGATCCTTGACCGTTCTCCTATATTTAAGGACTGTTTTCACTCCTTTTTGCATTGCGGGAAAAGTGAAAGCAATTTCTTTAGAATCATCAAAAAAGACACCCGAATCTTTGTTATATGATTCTTTGAATTCAATCACATCTAGTCGTTTGTATTTCTTTTTTTCAGGAACAAGTGAATAAGCTGTCAATCCAGATATTTGACTGAACGATGAGGAAAAAACTTGATCATTGGCGTGCCTTAGGTTATTTTCTCCAAGTTGAAGAAGTTCAACATAAACATCAATAGTTGTGACAATTGAATCATTTACAATTGAATAATCAACCTCTTCTTTTTTATGTATGTATACGGCAGTCTCATTAGGGTATTTTGCCTTGTAATAGTTGTATTCCTCGATAGGCTTCATTTGAGCATAAGATTCTATGCTCATTGTAAAACACCACGCTAGAACTATGGAGCTGAACAACGTATTAATAGATATATCCATTCCAGAAGAAGGTTTTTGATTTCACAGTACCATCAGCATTATAGTGTATTTCCGTGCCGTTTAAATTATCATTGAAGTAGGGTGATTCACGCTTAATTTTACCGTTTTTATAATATTCTTTTTCTGTACCATTTTTAAGGTCATTTTTATATGGAGTTTCAATATAGATAATGTTGTTATCATAATACTCCGTACGAACACCTTCATAATCAGCACTTTTGAAGTTGGTTTTCCCTACAATAGAACCATCTGAGTTATAATAAGTTGTAGGGCCATCAAATTTACCGTTGAAGTAATTTTGCACCACTGCCAGCTGTCCATTTTTGAAATATGATTCCAGTTTAAATTTTCCAATACTATTGAAGCTTATCGTGTCATTGGATTGAATATTTACATAAGCCACATGACCATCTTCTTTAGTGTAAAACTTAATTAATTGGAGTTCTCCATACTGATCATAGTATTTTCTGCTTCCATTAATTTTTCCTTCTGAATATGAAGATGAAACTTCTATTTGCCCATTGTAGTAGTAACTATTGACTTCTTTTTCAAGAAGCCCTCTTTCGTAATTACGCGTTGTTGATACCTTACCGTTAGAATGAAACCATTGCCATAATCCACTTTTTTCATCATTGTAGTATTGCCCTTTTGAGTATTGATTTCCGAGAATATCATAAGCTAAATATTCACCTTCGTAGAGACTATTTTTGATTGGGTGACTCCCTTCTAGCTGACCATTAGAGTAGTGGTTATATAGATTAGATATAAACTCACCACATTGCGAATTTACAGAGAAAATAGTGTCACCTGAAATTGTTTTGAGGGTACGTTTTCCTGTTCCATATTTATACTTTGCCTCATGATATATGTTACCTGTGGTGTCATACTGCATCAAGCCAATAACTTGATTCATGTCATATATAAATTCTTGATGAATCAAATTCTTAGGGGCATATGTTTTATATGAGCCATTAAGCTTACCTGAAATATAATATCGCTCAATGTCTAGAGATCCATCTGGATAATAGGTTTTCCAGAGTTGTTCTTGTTGATCATTAACATACCACCCTTCAGTGTTTATTGATCCGTTTTTGAAATACATTTTATAATAGCCATTTAATGAGCCATTGTCATAACCGAGCTCAGTGTAAATTTCTCCTGTAGAGTAATATTCAACGTATTTGCCGTCATATTCACTGTCGATCATTATCCCTTCATAATTGAGGATGCCATTTTTATAGTACTTCTTTATAGGCCCGTTTAATTTCCCATTTTTCAGAACCCCTTCGGCATTTAATTGACCCGTAGCATAGTAACTCTTGTATGCCATATTGCCATCCTCATCATGAGCTTCATAGAGGATATCTCCATGTATATTAAGGAACCTGTAGTCAATTAATGTGCCATTTTTGTAGATTTCAACATTATATAAGTAACCTTCTCTAGTAAAATACTCAGTTTTTCCATTGCGTTTGCCTTCGTCATTATACCTAGCTCGTTCGCTAATATTTCCGTTTGAATAATAGTCAGTCCATTCATTTATTCTATTACCATTATTGAAGAACCCTTTGTAACTCATTTCTCCATTGGGGTGATAGCCGATCCATTCTCCGGATAATGAGTCATTGTCGTATTGTCCTATTTCATTTGGCTGTCCACCAATATAATATGAATTATACTTGCCGTGATCTTTATCATTTAATTGAGCAGATCGTTTGTTAATTTGCCCGTTTTTAAAATAGGTAATGTGATCGCCATCCAGTTTAGCATCTCTTAAATTGTAGTCAATTTTCAGCTCACCGGTATTGAAAAATACTTGACCTTTACCGGCTTGCTTACCTTTGTCGTAGGGCACTTTTTCTTTTATTTGGCCGCATCCATAATAGTATTCTAAGAAGCCATTTATTTTATCTTCACTATCAAATGGGGCGACAATAGAAAGTGCACCATTCTCATGGTAATACATAGCAGGCTTAGTCATATTGCCAAGGTCATCATAATGTTCCTCTCTGCTTGTTTGACCATTTTCATGATAATACGTCCATTGCTTAATTTTTTCACCATTTTCATTGTATAGACCAGTCGCGTTGAGTTGACCATTTTGACTATAAAAAAGCCAAGGCCCGATTCGTGTATCATCGTCTATTTTGTCACCTATAGCGCTCAAATTATTATTGCCGAAAAACCAATGCGAATATTCACCTTTGACATCTAATATTTCAGTCACTCCCGATTTTCTTGTTTTGTCAAATTCTACATTGATAAGGTCTATCCAATCTGACCTCTCCTTGTCATGTCTGTCAATCCATTTTTTGACTTCTTCGTTATTTGTTGATTTCAAAATATAATATATAAATGCAGAGCTAAGTTGGCTTTTTTCTAAATCAATGTATAAAGGAACATATTGGTCCATCCAGAAATTATTGCTATGCTCTATGTACCGAAGTTTAGAAAGTAATAGCTCTGATTGCTTAACTAAATCTGCATTAAAATCTACATTTTGTTTGAATCTACTATCTAAAGCCGCTTCTGATTTTATTAAATTATCATAATATTCAAAAACAGTATTATCACTAAAGGAAGCTATAGATCCTTCTTCTCTTACACCACTATTCGCAAGATTATTTAAAAAGATAAGTGCTGAATTATTGTTAGGGTTAATTGACAAGTAAGTCATATAGCTCAAGAATGACTTAGTAATGTGTCCTTGCAAGGCGGAAATATACCCTAACATCAAATGATTATTAGCGTAATATGGATTGATCTTTAGAGATTTTTGAAAAGACTCTACTGCCTTTTCATATTCTTTACTTCTGTGGTGAGTAATTCCTAAATTATACAATAGAACATAGCTCTGAGGGAATAGTTTTAATCCTTCATTATATATGAATCTGCTTTTCTCAACATCTCCTTTAGCTAAATAGGCATTACCCAAATTAATATAGATGGTATTTCTAACCTCACTAAATTCATCCTTGATTGCGTTACCAATTTTTATGGCCTCATCATGTTTCTTTAGATCATTATAAGTAGACATTAGTTTAGATTGGATCTCTATATAGCTGGTGTCACTTGAGGATACGGTTAGGTACAGTGTTACCGCTTCTTGATAATTTCCATTATTTTCTAATTCGTCACATTGAGTCATTATCTGAGCTGGACTTACAAAATCAATAGTATCGGAAGGTGACTGGCTCAGAGCCATTAATAAAATTACAGACTTGATCATTATACTGAGGAGAAATTGAAAGACGCAAAAATAATGGTTTTATTCAAATATGAGATTATATTTTTAGTTTCTTGCTACTCCATTTTAACTCTCTTAACACCATTCCTACCATAAATAGTTGGGTAGTACATCAGTTCCACTTTCGCTGGGTTTAAGGCATACGAACCACTATATCTAGGAACTAGATCTATTTCAAAAACATGCGTTCCAGCAGGTAGACTCTTAATATAAATGTTGGTCTTATTTTTATAATATTCTCTATGTTCCTCTTTGGCGTAGTTGACTGATTTGTTTTGGTAATAACATCCTGCAGGAATGGGAATTTCAATCATCAAATACTCCGCTTTTTTCAGCATGGTTACTTCTACAAATAGTTTAGTAGGAATTCCAGTTTTGAGAATGTCTTTGTCGTCTTTGAAATATGTTTTGACCTTGATGTCATCTGCAACGGGTAGGGGATTGTTGACCCATCGCTTTTGATGTGCAGTGAAGTACACAGGCATGCTGCCAGTTTTGGTTAAGTTAAGGGCGTATGTGTCATTCAACGTCTGTTCGTATGGGAATTCCGTGATTTCCTTATTATTCAAAGTTATGCTTGCCTCTTTCACTACAGTACTATCAACCAAGCTACTAGGCAATATGGCGTTGATAACTCTAGAAGATTCAAAAGTATTTCTCCAATACCCATTACTTCTTTTTCCCAACAGGTAGGCTCTTGTTCTTGACTTCTCAGCCTTTAATGAGTCTACTTTATCGAGCAATTGATAGGCGAGAATGGTGTTTTCAAATGAATTATCGTATATCAGATGCTCATTGCTTTCCCAATAAATATTCCCAAGTATCGTTTCCTTCTTAAGGCTTAGCAAAGAGTCCAATTGAATTTCAAATCCCAATTCCGATTTCAAATTCAGTAGCTTGAGATAATCATTGAGGGACTTGATTCTTTTTTCCAGTAGGTCAACATGCCCTTTGAATTCGATATTTGATTCTAGTTTTTTCAATGTTGATAGGGCGATTATTTTTTCATGAACGTTCATGTTGTCAAGATTCCATTTCAGGTCCTCCACCAATACGTCCGTCTCAATATTAATCGAGAAGCCTTGATTTTTGGCTTCGTATAATGCATTCAATATATGATTCGAAATCCAGAATTCACTAGACGAATTACTCCACCACCCCCATAGTCCATTTGCTTTTTGGTGTTTCTGCAATTTTCGAATCAAAGATTTGATCTGCTGATCATTTTTGAATTTTTTATTTCTGAACGCTTTGATTTTCTTATCAGCTAAGAGCGTATGTAATTTGGACGCCATTTGTTCATTGCACATGTATGGATAAATGCTGACATGATCAATTTCGCTTTCGAGGATATCCAGAGTATTGGCATTCGCAAAAAGACTTACTTCCCCAAGGTTAGGGTCAAAGGATAATGATAGGGTAGTGTCTTGATCAAGCAAGTAGAAGTGTCCTTTGGTTTTATTTGTACCAACTTTATAAACAGGAACAGTTCTTTCCTCACCGTCAAAATACCCACTGGATTGCTCCATTGAATAACTTATCTTGATAGAGTCAGTATGTGAAGCGAAAAGCTTAACAGAATCAATAAGGGAATTGTAAACCTTTTGTGCTGTACTACTTATGACTGTATCATTGATGATAAATTCTGCTTTCACGTCTAATGTGTCTCGGGTGTAGTTCAATATTTTGCCAATGACATTGACTGTGTCTTGATTTGTGATAAATCTCGGAACCGCCAAATTGGTCATGACTGATTTGAAAGACTTAATAGAAGACTCCATTTGACCAGAATGTTTCTTGTTATCCATTCCGAATACGAAAGTTTTCCAGTTGGTGACGTCATCTGGGAACTTGACACTGAAAGAAGCATTTCCTTCATGATCTGAGACTAAGTCAGGCTTCCAATAAGCATAGTCTGAAAAATTACTACGCAGAGAATGACTGGTGTTTTGGGATTCGCGTGAATCAGCTTGGAACAGTTCAGTTGTCCTATTAGGGTTCAAATTCGATGAAGTAATAACAATCACACCTCCCGCTGCTCTGGCTCCATAGAGAGCGATACCTGCTTCTCCTTTAAGAATGTTTATAGAACGAATGCTAGCAGGATCTATATCAGATTGACCTCCTTCATAAGGGACACCATTTAAAATGATCAGTGGTTTGTTGTTCCCAATAATAGAAGAGTTACCTCTGACTTTAATTTCAGAAGAAGCCCCAGCTCCTCCATGTCTGAATCTAGGTGTTCTGATTACACTCACACCTGCAACTTTTCCTTGCAGCGCGTTAATAGTCGTGACGCTATAACCAAGGCTTTTCTTGGAACGACTTACACCCATGGCAGTCACCACCACTTCTGATAATTGTTTCACATCTGCGCCCATCGCTAAATCCATAGTTGATCTATTTCCTATATCGACTTCTTCAGTAGCATACCCAATAAAACTATATACTAAAACACCGCCACTTGGCACATATATAGTATAGTTTCCATCTATATCAGAAATGGTGCCTGTTGTAGTGCCTTTGATGACGACATTGACACCGGGGATTCCACTGCCATCCTCGACCGCGGTTATTCGTCCAGTAACTTCGTGATCAAAAAGACTCCTGTTTTGATATTTTTGAATAGCCAGTTGCTTGACTCGTCTTAGGTCTCTGTCCAGTTCTCCTTTGATGAAGTTAGATTGCAACTGATGCTGACTGACTATTTCGAGAATTTCCTCGATGAATGTATCATTAGTAAAAATTTGAGGCATATTTATGGTGATATATTTTGTGCCGCTAGCCCCAATATCAATGGAATCAATTTTGAAATATTCATTGGTAGATAAGAGGAATATCATCGAATAACTACCTGGCTTAAGGTCATATATCAGATGTTTGTTGCGAGGATATATTCTTATAAAATTCGGATTGTCCTCATTGAGAAGGATCATGTTTTGTATAGCCACATCTGATTGACGCAAAGAATCGCTGTACAGATAATGCAGCTTGCTATTTCCAGCCCGGGAATAGGAGGGATTCCTATACTTTGTTTGATTTTTATTCTTGTTGGCAAGATATGCTTCCCATTTTTCTTGGATGTTCTGTTCTGTAAGAGCAAAATTACGAAGCTCACCGATGCCATCATCATCGTTTAAGAACCTGTCAAATTGCGAGAAATTATCACGAAATTTCATCTTCAATAATCCTTCATGAAATTGATAGTCGTAGCTTGGTTCATAAATGAAATTAGTGCTGAAGTCATCAATAAGTTGATATTTGATAGAATTACTATAAAATGGTCCTGCTATAATCTGTGACCTTCGATTCCAGTGACCCGTCTGCTGACTTAGAAGCTGCACTTTGTCATGCTGCTTCAAATAGGCGTATTTATTGTTAAAATTATTAGTGACGGTAATGAAGTAGCTTCTAAGCTTTCTCTTTTCTTGCATAGTGAGAAACCGCGGAGATTCGCTCACATGTACCCATGGTTTGGTGTAAAGATTAGAAAAACTAAAGATGTTTTTGTGCCCTTCTTTAAAGTGTATGCTATCAATCTTTATGGTCTGGTCAGCCATTCTTAGCGTGATAGTATGCTTTCGATTGGGGTCAACTCTAAAAGAGTAATTTGAGATAGCCGATACGCCACTATAATAAACAGGGACATTGTTTACGTAGATTACATGAATGCGCTTTATGTTTCCATTTTCGAGTACAAAAGGAGCAAACTGCGTACTGCTATCAGGGGTCAATGTATTGTGTCGATACATTTTTTTGTCTGGAAACAGGAATTTGTAATACTCAACGCTATCGAGCCCCAATTCTTTGCGCCACTTTTTCAATGCCACTTTTGAATAGGTAGATAATTGAATGTTTTCTTTGCGGAAGGAATTGTAGGTACTTCGGCCATTGAATAGCTTTCCCATGTAGGGAACTTCTGGTGCAGAATCACGTGGTTCAAACTTCTTGGTATAGGCAAAAGCAGTCAAATCAACATTTTGCACAGGTTCACCGAGATGATCTACTACATTGATGGAGAGCTGTGCAGTCTCTCCTGGAGAGATTACTTCAGGTTGATCTATTGTGATTTTCAGCTGTTTATCAAAGTATGCTATGCTTTGCTCACGTTCCTTAATTTTATTTGCCCACAAATACTGGAAGGAAATAAAATAGGGTTTAGCAGTTTTTGATTTTCGTTTAAAACTGATGGTTTCATTATTTGAGTAACCTTTTTCTATTTCATGCTTCCCCGCGTATATAGCATACCATATCGGTAGCTTTCTTTTGTTATTGAGCTCGATAAATACCGAATCCTTGGTGCGATAAGTGAGGGGAGAGACACCGTCATCTTCATCTTTGACCCAAAAGTTCTTATCAGTATTGTCATCAGAAACATAATAATCACTGATATACGGATCAATTGCTTGCCTATAGGGCAATGTAATTTCTTTTTCAAACAATTCTTCTTCTCCAGAATCTGCTGACAATACTGCTTTATGAGCTGTAGGTTGACCAGATTTGAGATAGTCGATATACAACGAATCGTTTTTGAGTACGAATTTGAAGGTCTCTTTGCTGTGGACGTAGCTTAAATCAAGATGCTTCGTTTGTAGCTCATTGTTGCTGTTAAGGAAGTGGGCCTTTACCTTGTACCTTAGATTTACAGCTGGGAAAATACTATCAGGAAGGACCACTTTGGTTTCACCAAGTGGGTCCAAATTTTGCTTATAAACCCATAAAGTATCAGGAATGAAAATCTGCTTTTCTGCGAAGTCTACCAGCGGTTTAGAAGTAATGGTAAACTCAACTCTTGCGTCTAACAAATTCATTTCATTTTCATCAACGCCCTTCATGTAGAGGATCATTGGATGACCTATTTGACTTTTCTTTTCATCACTTCTCAACGTGTATTTAGTAGATTTCAACTCATAGTCCTCTAACTTAAAACGGCTTTGAATAATGGTCTTGTCCTTCTTCTGCAGCAGCACTTGCTGTGTTCTATCGATTTGAAAATCTAGACTGTCATCCAAGACAAATTCATGTGTATAAACACCTCTTCTTACAGGCTTTAGATGGGCGATTGTCTTGTATTTATTACTGTAGTTACCCACCCTCAATAGCAAATCCCTGTTGATAGGCTTGCGATTTTTTCTGATAACAAAAGCCTTGAGTTTGACGGTATCTCCTGGTCGGTACACAGGCTTATTGAATGCAATATATCCACCAAACTTGCGGGAATGATCTTTGTCATCCCTATAGTAAGGATCAAACCAACCAGCAATTTTATCTACAAAGCCCGCTCTATATCCATGCCTTATAGAACGATAAATATCTCTAAAAGGCATCCATAAATACTTTATTGGAGGTGCGTACTTTATGGTGCGACCTGCTCTTGCTAGAAATGTATGGTTGTACTGACGTTTCAGTTTGAAATAGCTCCAATGACCATTGAAGAAGATTCGCCCCAGTCCATGATGGTTGCTCTTGGTGACAAGATAAGTTTGTGAGCGTTCATTGAACTTTACTTTCTTCTTACCTACAAACAGCGCAGCATCCTCTATGCGTGCTCCTATAGAATCAAACGCAATAATTTGAAGGTCTTGTTGATTGTTGAGCATTCTGATGTCTACATTATTGATCGACTCGAGCTCAACATTGATTTGATTGCCATCTGCAAATACATAAAGATAGTGGCCGTAACTTAGTACGCCTGAGTAAATACTATCGGTAGAGAAAGAATCTATGCGGGTATGGAAAAAGGAGTCATCAACTGCAGATATGGTCTTTTCATACATCTGCCTTGCTTCACTATCCGTGAGTTTATAGATATAGGTATAAGGGCTGGATTTTCTGCTATTGGCTAAATCCTGGCCAAGGAGGTTAGAAAATGATATACACAATAGAAAGATGGATAGTAAAGATCTAATCATACGTTGTCAGCTTTGAATATAGGATGTAATACTAACTAGTATTCCACAAATTGAAATCCATTTTATTAGATTTAAAATTCTGATACATAATATAGTCAAAAATTGAGATGTAAAAACTCTTCTATTGGGGGCGTTAAAAGAGAAATTTCTCAAGAAGATATAATACACGTTGACCGTTTAATCAACAGTTGGATTTAGTTATTACCTTAAATCCGCAGGTCTTGGGTAAAAAAGAGCCGGAATAGGCTTAAAATATTTATTAATAAGCTTTTCCGACTCGATTTACTTCACTTATTTGGGTGTGC
>JGI24005J15628_10000669_pt1 | contig 19223 bp, 12 predicted proteins | sample LinPmetageLP40_FD_15628 | JGI IMG/M metagenome (IMG submission 15628)
TGAGATCCAATGTTATCACCTGTTTTAAAGTTAGCTGCTTCATCATCACTGATACCTGACCAGTTGAAATCCCAGTTACCAAAGATTGTTGCATTTGAAGTATCAAATGATGCATCACCTTTTTGAACCCGAGTTGATACAATTTCAGTTTCGTACCATGCGTCACTTGAAGGTGACATTGTGATTGTACCGTTAATTCGTGTTGAACCGTATGGATTAACCGGAATACCACGTGAAGCATTATCTTGTGTTTTCCATGCAACCTGGCTATACGCCATCATAACTTTGTCACCAGCTCTTACAACTCCACTTGAAGCTGCAGAATCATATACAAGTTCAATAGGTCTTGCAATGAAAGAAGGTCTTAGTTCGTTTTTAGCAGGATCAATAGCAGCTCTATAGTCTGCAAGATCTACATCGGATTGAAATTGGTTTTGGAAATTGTCTGCAGTAATACCTGCCTTTAATCTATTTACACCAGTCGAATCAAGTACATCTATATTACTTGTTTCCATCTCTAACATTGTAAGCGCAGTGATTTCTTCTAACTGACCTAGACGTTTTTCTATCTGACCAATATCTCTCATAGTATATCTACGATTGTCGATATGTTCTATATTACCATCTTCATCGTCTAACATATATGGGTTTAATTGTATTCGAGCAAGCTTAAGTGAAGTTGCTTCTAGTTCTGGATATTGTGGATTTTCTTCTGCATCTCCAAGTCTTACGCCCATACCACCGGTTGGTGATATATAAACTATACCTTTTTGACCAAGATACTTTGTTAAGTCATATTGAATAAGGCCATTATTTTTAGGTAAAGGAATAATTTGATCATCTGTTCCTGTATGGAAGTGATCTGAGTTACCAACTTTTTCTACGGCAGCCGTAGGTCTAAAATCAAGTACGTCTCGCAGTTGTACAGTTTCACCATTAGTTTGTCGATGCGAAGGTATATCTTCATAATCAACTTGACCATTATAGGAGTTAACTGCAAAGAAATCGCCGTTAGTTCCGTGAGTAAAATGTCTGAATGCAACTTTAACATCACCGGCCGGTGCAATAGATCCGGCTTTTAATATTAGTTTACCAACATCGTAAAAGTTATCTCGAGATCCGTTATCAAGAATATATCTGTCTGATACATCACCAAGACCTGCATCAGTTCCAGCTCTTATATCTTGAATAACACTTACATCAAAAATATCTGTTTTAAGTAAATTAATCGAACCATCAGATGCAGGAGTTAAATGATCGTAGTCTCCACCAGATACTGAAGTAAGAGTTTTTGCTTTGACTGATGCATTACCTTTCTTAGCATACACTAAAAATGTATGAGCTTGACTTGCAGTCAAACCAGTGATAGCAGCAGTTGTTGCATCACCTGCCAAAGTAATAACCCTATTAGCATCAATAACGCCATCGTCATTTGCAGTTGCAATCCAGCTATCAGGAAGCTCCCATACATGATTAGCATCAATAAGAGAGGCTGCGGTTAATGTTATGTTACCAGAACCATCGGCTGTCCCTACAACTTTGTGCTGAGTTGTTAATGAGATATCAGTAAGCGCAGATGGTCTTTCTTTGTTGACAGGAAAGAACAAATTGTTATTTGTAGGATCAATAATACGTGCAACATTACCTGAACCTTCAGCAACACCAGTTGCTAGTATCTCAAGATCGCCGTATATAATAGTTGACACACCAATACTTCTTACTTTACTAAAGTTTTTATTAGCAATCATTGCTACATCAAAAATGTAAAATCTAAAATTATCACCGTCTTTTTCTACGGCTCGAACTCTACATGTTCCAATTGTATTACCGCCATGAGTAATGGCATCTCTTAGATTCATTTTTTCTAATGTATCTATTTTTGGAATACCTAGCATTGTAGTGACTACGACGTAGTTACCAAATGAAGCTGCAGTTACTTTATTATTTAATGTTTCAGTTGTTCTTGGCTTTGTAACCTTAAGTTCATTTTTACCTACATAATTCATACGATTACCAGCAACATATGCTGTACCTGATCCAATAATAATATTTAATTTATCTGCTGAATCAGCATCAGTAATAAAATCAACTAGCATTCTTTGGGTTGTATAGTTACCACTCTCTTCAAATGTACGAGAAGCAAGTACTGAGTTTAAACCTTTTGCTAATGCTGGACCAGCACTCTTACTATTGATACTTGTAAATATTCCACCATTAACTAGTTCTGCTAGTTTAATAAAGTAATCACCTGAAACAATATTAACCTGATCTATCAGTGTAAGTTGAAGTCTATATCTGTCAGCACCAGGGGATGCTAAGTTAAGAGTTGCACCACTGTTATCAAATAAATCTTGATCGTCGTTTGAAGTTACAATATCTTCAGTAACTTTAAATCCTATTATTGCATCTGGAGTTGCAGTAAATTTAGAAACAACAAGATTTTGTTTTGCAGTATGTACAAAATGTCCTTCAAGATAAAATTTACCTTCGTTGACTTCAAAGATTGTACCAAAACCTGTAGCAGCATTGGCAACTGTATTAGTAGTTTGTGATGTAAGTACAGTACTATCCGTACCAGTAAAGTTTCTACCGGGAGTTGCTTTAATACCAGCAGTTGATAATCCATCAGCACTATTTGCATCTAAGTATGTGACATAAAGAACGGCTGGATCTGAACCAGCAGCTACAACAACTTTATCAACTCTAAACTTAATACTTGAAGTAGCTTCAGTAAATATTATACCTTCAATTGATGTTGCAGTATCAGGAAGGGCATTTGTTGTTTGATCGAGTTTAATAAAACTTGCATTATTTCTACAGTTTGTTGAACCGCCAACTGCTGCAGATCCATGCGCAAATATAAAATCTGAATTTGTTTTTACATCATTGTTAATAATCGATTGCATTTGATTGAGCTCACGTTGTTGTAAAGCTCTGCCATTATTAAATAGGACTTTATAATAGTTATCACTATCGCTATAATCGTCTTTATACGTATTAGCAAACGTAGTTTGAATTAGTTGAGTAGCCATCGTAAATCCTTATATTTCGATAATAACTTTAATGTCTTCAGTCTGATCTGCTGCTCTTGTAACAGCAGCTCTGTTTTCAATGTATAGTAAATCTCCGCTATACTTATCTACTTTCGGTTTAACAAAAGCGTCGTCGTCTGCATCTGTACCAGTCGCTTGAGTTGTTCCCGCTCCACCAGCCGCATCTGTAACCGCTTCATTTTCTTGGAATTGTATAAACCCAGTTGTTTCAGTTTGGTGATACCAAATTTCATCAGAATCAGTTTTATCTATAAACGCTTTTGCACCCGATGTACCACCAGTTATAGTAGACCGAAGAGTAAATGCTGTTGATATAGAAGCTAACTGAAGTCTACGTAATGCATTACCGTCTGATGCAGTAAATGCACTGCCTGCTATAGCAGAGTCAGGTTGCAATGGATTTCTTAATAGACCAATCTGTCTAAATGAATTGTCAACAATAAATTCGCCTTCTTCAGTTCCAACAGGTTTGGCATTAAACATAATCGCTCTTGCACGTAAATCATTTCTTGGATCTGCTCCGAATCCAGTTTTAGGTCCCAAGTTTATTTTAGCAGTTGCAACTTTAGTAGGTGAACCTCCACCAGATAGTGCAACACTTGCAAAGTCATACCCTACACCCATTTTTAAAGCTCCATTCGAGCTATCATTAAGTGTTATTTTTGTAACTGCTCCACCAGAAACAGTAGCTGTAGCAGCACAGCCTGTACCATTGCCAGTAATTGTAACAGTCGGTGCAGATGAATAACCAGCACCACCAGAGTCTAAAGCAAATCCTACAACTTCTCTGCCAGAATCAGCAGCAGTTTGAATAGTAAGTTGTTCTACATCAGTAGCAGGCGATTCGCCTGTTGTAGCACCTTGTAATTTAACAGGAATAAAGTTAGCAGACTTATATGCAGCTGCATCAAGTGTACCGACAGTGTATAAGAATTTCCATCCATAACCATCCGCAGTAGAAAATGAAGTGACAGCAGAACCAGTTGGCTGAACAGTAGATGGAACAGAAGCACCTGAAGTATTTGTACCAGCTTTTAGACACACATAAACTTGATTTGATTCAGTCATGGCATAATAAGGAACTGTAGGGTGTGCAACTTGTTGATCTCGTTATACGCACCGAATGTTGTACCAGCTGACCAGTTAACACGTGGAATAACAAATGAATAATCAGCAACTTGTTTTACTGATTGAAGACCATGTCTAAAATCACGCTCTTCTTTTTCAGTATTTAAAGGAGTAGGAGCGGCATCAGAGTCATTCCAATCTTCACTTCTAGCGATCCCGATAAAATATCGAACAGAAGCAGAGTCTGCATCGTTCTTAAATTCGTCAATGAACCGTCTTTTCATTGGTGCTGTTATTGTTGCTGCCATTTTACTTTCCTATTATTCTATCTATTAGCTTATTGCATGGCCGTAAAGTGTCATTACGAATTGGCCAGCACTGAATACACAATCACTTGCTGTAGTATCAGCTTCTACTAAGTAGAAGTAATGATTTGCAGTTAATGCCGGTATGATATTTACTACCTGTTCTCCAGCAACCATTGCTGCAGTATTAAACAATTTAGCAGTTCCACCAGCTTCATCATAATCAATTGTTCCAGCTGAGTTAGTTGCTATATCTATATCTGTAGTAAGAGTGCCACTTGCTGCAGCCGGAACTTCAATACATGCAAGTTCAGCTCTATATATTATACCGTTTAAAGCTACTACATTTCTACCAATGAATGCCGGGACTGTACCAACACCAATAACATCATTTGCAGTACCACCTTTTGCTTTGAGTCCAGTAAGATCAAAATGAATTTTTGTTATAATAACGCCGTTTTCTGTATATCTACGAGTAATCGGAGCAAAGCTTGTTGCGATTGCACCAGCACCATGCTCAGTTGTGACTGCACCATTTGTTGTTGTGCCAGTGATAACTGCATTACCGGTTACAGCCGCATTGCCAGTTACACTTAAATTATCATTTACAGTTGTTTCAGATGTTGTATGACCAATGTTAACTGCAATACCAGAATTAGCTACTGCAAGATTAAAAGCTCCGGTTGAATTAGTAATATGTGAATTTGTTCCGTCATGAAATAATGTTATATCTGCACCAGTACCGAGTCTTATCTTATCTCCGTCTGGCATTGTGAAATCGTTATTAGCATCAGTCGTAATTACTTTAGAAGCTTGAGGTGTACCGACTGTTGTGATACCTAAAAACTTAAGTGCATCTCCGCCAATAGAATACCAAGTTGAACCTGACCATATCAATGCAGCTGTTTCATGTTGTGCTAAAATGATTGTAGAACCTTGGCCATATGTAGCCGGAGTAATCGTAACTGCACCAGCTCCAATATTAACAAACTTTTTAATCTGACCTGCAACTGTACCATTAATAAGTGAAGCTGCAACCGCAGAACCTGAATTATGAACAGTCAAAGGAATAACAGCAGATACAGCAACTGATGTACCAGTTAAAGTTTCTGTCTGATAGTTTAACTTACTGTTTAATGTAAGTGAACCAGTACCTTTCGCTGCAATCGCAAGACTAACTGCTGCATCACCGCCCACTGCATTGATTGCAGCTGAGTTACCAGTGGCAGCATTTGTAAGTTCTATATGGTTAACAGCACTCGCTGTTGTCTGAAATACTANTTGNTCGTTACCATTCGCATCTGCTATAAAACCTGCATCTGCAATTTTAGGTGTCGTAAGTACAGGACTTGTAAGTGTNTTATTTGTAAGAGTTGCTGTATGAGCNTTAAATGTAAACTGATCATTGCCCGTCAACAATGGAAGTGTAACAGTTCTATCTGCTGCTAATTCTGAAGGAGCAAAAATATATTGATGATTAGAAGATGTATCTTGTATCTGAGGTGTAGTAAATACAGGAGAAGAAAATGTTTGTGAAGCACCTGATAGCTGCACAGTACCAGTGGCATCAGGAAACGTAATAGTTCTATCTGCTGTAGGATTAGTAAATGTTAATGTAGTTTCATAATCATCAGCAACCGTACCTTCTGCAATGATTGAGTTATTACCGAACTGCATGTTTGTTGTAGGCTGAACGCTGTCACCACCAAGTATAGTATAGATTTCACTAAAATTGGCATTGATCTTTGTACCAGTAGCACGAAGCGTGTCACCAGTATTATCGTTTGCTAACGTTCCAGTATTTATTGTTTGTCTTGCCATTGTTTTAACCTATGATTTGTATCTATTTATACGCTTTACCTGGATGAATCAATATAATAACTAAACTCATCCGCATCAAGTGTGATTTGTTCGTTATCTGTTCTAGCAACACCAAGTCCGAATGGTGACGCATCTGAATCTTCATCCATTGTTTGTGAAGCAACACGTACAGTATCAACAACACTTCTGAATGTATTGTCAAGGTATCCAATTGTTCCGAATACGTTTTGGCTAAAGTCACCGAAGTCAGAGTCAAGGAATGAACCAGCTCCATCAGTAACAAGTCCTCTGTCTTTCGAGGTAATAACAGAAGCTGTGACCAATCCGAAGTCTTGAATATTGCCGAACGGTAAGAAGACATCTGGCTGATTGCCTGCAGAATCTGTGAAGTGAGTAAGAGAAGATCTGTCGAGATCGACTCTGAAAGAACCTCCATCACTGTCGACACCATCTGAATCGTATACTGTTAATGTTTTGCCAACGATACCACTGAGTTCTTGAATCGCAAATGGTGCAGCGCTTGCAAGTGATACAAACTGTGCATCTGGCGTAGGTTCAGCTATACTAAGTGGCATTAAATCAAAACTGATATCATCATTAACTGTTGCTATTTGAACTTCTGAACCTACAAACATTCCGCCTGGATGAGCAAAAAGTTTATATAGTTCTAACCATTCATTTTGAGCAATACCTAATTTAATGAGTATTCCCCAAAATTGAAATATAGTAGGATCGGTAATTCGTAAACCAGTCTCTGGACCAATCTTATTACCTATCTTGAATACAAGATCTTTACCGTATATTATTTCCGGAGTTTCATTAAAAAACATTTTAAAGAATCGTTCAATACCAAATTTAGTACCCTTTGAACGATAAAAGTTATTAGAAAGTTCTGCACCTGTTCTATTATCAAGGGCACCTTCAATATAGTTTTGACCTAGTAACAGTTCATCTTCTATAAACGTAAGATTTGCTTTTGCGGTTTGTGCTATATCTCGAAGAGTTGGAAGTGTTTTTAACTGTTGGCCAAAGTTACCTTCACCATCTAAGTCTTTATAATACTCTTCAAGTAGTTTAATGAATTTAGGGTTTGCTTCTCTAAAATATTCTGGCAACGCTTCTGTAATCAGATTTCCTGTAAAATCTAATTCTCTACGACCTATATCCGAAAGAGTTTTATCTAAATTCAAAGCCATTCTTAGTTATCCGCATCAGTTGTAACTGCATTAATAGTAGATAGTCCTGCATCAAATTTAAGAATATAATTAAGAGTTGGTGAGATAGCACTTTGATTTGCAGGAACTGCTGATATTTTTACGTTTGATGTACCACCAAGTAAACCGGTAGGTCTAAATGCTATGATATTAACTCTAGAGGTTGTGGTGCTAAATGATCCAATGTTATCTACTATAATTGTACCTGTTCCTGATTGAACCACCTGAAGCTTAGTAGTTGCTACATTAGCATATTGCTCATTTAGAATACGACATGGTTGGCCGTCTACAAGGAATGTAGTCGACTTAACAATATAATCTGCTTCACTTGGTTCTGCTTTTGCTGCAGGCAATGCAATCAATGCTGGCATAGTAAGAATAAATTCATTAAATTGATTAATAGTAGGAACAATAACTTGTTGCATACGTACTGTTGCTCTACTTGAAAGAACAGCAGGACTTACTTCGTCAATAAGTGTTAATAGATTTGATCTTCTAAATGACTTACTAAATCCTCCAATACTCGTTGCAAAATAATTAGATATTACGGTTTGTACATTTGTTTTAATACTGTTAATAGAAAGAGGAGTTAGATCTGGATTTATTTGAAAAAAGACGTCTGTTTCTATGTTAACATCTATTGGATCTGCGAACTCAACATTAAATGATATCACTGCAAGCTGATTGACTAAATTCACAATTGATGCTTTAGTTGCTGCTTGAGTAGCCTCTGTTACATCATCTTCAAAATCAATTGATGAGAATACCGTACCAAACTTAGGCTCTGGATTATCTTGGCCGCCCCATGATATAATATCATTAATAAGAGTTGAGAAGTTACGTAAAATAATTGCAGTATAATCTTCAGGTGTAACCATTCTATTTTGCGATGCATATTGAAAAGGTGCATTACGTCGTATAGACTCGATTGATTCTTTCGTGTCTCCACCAATTGCAGCGGCAGTTGTTGTAACAGTCAGAGTCCGAGCAATACCATTTACAGGCAGCGTTGATACAGGAGCAAATGCTTTTGCCGAATTAGCCAAAGCACCTTTTGTTGAAAGATAATCAACAGTAATTGAATTACCAGCTTCTGGGCTAAGTCCAAGAATACCATTACCGCCAAATGATAATTGAAATAAACCATTCGGAGCTTCTTTTAGAATGTAAATAGTAGATGTAGAAGAAATAGTAGTTGCGGCAGTGATATTTGTATATGTTGCAAAGATACTACTTGCCAATGATTCAAATACTTTTACGATTGTAGTATCGGCATCTATTGTTGCATCAGGAATAATATAAACATCAGTCTCACTGAATTCTCCGACTAAAAATGTTTTTGTTTTACGAGCACCTTCGAAGATTGGAATTGCATTAGAACCATCTGCGGTTTTAAATATATAGTTTCCGGAAGTATCATCTGTTGCAGTAAATTTTTCAACAGTTTGAAATGTGTATGTTATATCATCAACGCTTGAAGTGAACTGTGTATAAGCCGGTAAATCAATAGTAGGAGGTCTATCAGTCACAGCCGAAAGATTGAGAGAAACTCCAACAGTTCCCTTTGCAGATGTCATTGTGTCTGGTACATAACCAATACCAGTTGCAAGTGATACAACACTTGATCTAAGTTGTGCTGTACCAAGGAATGATTCATTCAATGCAAAGTTAGTTGTTAATCCATTGATGTGTGTATTGTATGCAAGTACATCCAGAATATTATTTAAACCAGAAGCCTCAAAGTTATAATCAGCAAACTCTGTTGAATTTGCCAGAAAGTTTTTTAGATTTGATTTAATATTTGCAAAATCTAATGCTGATGATTTAATTGTTGTTGCCATATTATCTTAACCTTTGTAGCACTGTCGAAAATGTTACTATTTCTTCTGTGTTTATTACTCTAAATTCTAATGTTACTGATATTGAGTTTCTATCAGGTTTTGCAATAGCAAATACATTTATTATTTCTGCTCTTGGTTCAAATGTATCAATAGCGCTAATAATGCGTTGTTCTATATCTTCTTCTGCATCCTCGTCGGAAAGATCAAATAACAAATCTCTCATATTGCCACCAAATAAAGGACTAAACGGTTTTTCATAATAATTTGTTAATATCAGATTTTTAACGGCTTGTTTAACAGCTGCCGCATCTGTCTTTTTAAATACTTCACCGCTTGCTTTAACTGCTAAAGTTAAATCAATATCGCTATACTTTTTATTTCTAGCAGAAATAATCGAGGAATTAAGATTTCCATCTTCTGTTGAAAGTTTTGTGGCCATTGATCTCTCTTACATTTAACCTTATTTATAACAGTTTATGCGGAAGTAATACCAAATGCTGAAGAAAACCATTCATCAGAATTCCATACTATCTTTTCACCGGTTTTAGAACCTATCATATCTAGGTGCATTACATTAGGACCCATATAACCAATACCACTTCCGCCACCAAGAATTCCTCTTGCTATCGCTGCTTTGATAAACTCAGTTGCTTTTGACTGATCATTTCTATAAGATGTACCTTCTACTTCTTTAAAGTTTAAAACTCTTCCTCGGAACGTGAGTGTTAAATCAGCCGCTAAACCAGTATCGTGACGTGTACTGCTGTTTTTAACTCTGAGTCCTCTTGTTCCAGGCTGTTTACCACTTATAATATTAACTGACTCAATGCCGACTTCTACTGCTGCATCTGCAAGAGCGTTTTCTAATTTGACAAGAACTTTTTTATCTCGTATCGTATGTGCGCCAAATAAGTATCTAACGACTGGCGAAGTGCTTATAGGAACATTAGGTAATTCGCCAGGTGCATTCATACCTACTTCAACTAAATCTGTTTTACTTAATACTTTATTATTATAATGAGTTTCTATTAGATCTCTATTACCGAGACTCTTATAGTCTTCATCAACTTCTGGCATGATAACAATGATTTGAACATGTGCCTTTTCATGAGCCCGTGTACCAGTAGGTTGAATTGTATCATAGCTCAATATAATTTTTTCATATGCGAACAAATGTCTCATAAGATATTCTGCAAAATCATAAGCAACTTCTGGATAATTTATATTGCTATTATCATATAATTCATATACTATTGCTCTACCTTTTGTTGCTAAGTCTAATGTAGAACCTGGTGTCAGTGTTTCTGTTGGACCTTTTTTGTATATACCTTCGGCTATTACTAATCTATATTTGTCGAATTCTTCTGCACGCCTTTTTAATTTAATTACTTCGGCCTGCATCAATAGGTTTCTTGCAAGTTCAAATCTATCATCTTCAGCCATATGACTCAAAGTATGTCTTACACAAAATTTAGAAATAGGAACACCATGGCATATCAATGTTTTAGGAGTAATAGCTAGTGTTGATTTTCCTGAGTAATTTTCACCTAATATATCAGGTGTTTTTCTGCGCATAGGATCATAGTTATAGTCTGGTTTAAATTGTATCTTTGCACGTTGTTGTTTTAAGAAAGTTCTATTACGACCAGCATCTCCGGCAAAAGAACCTGGAATAAACTCAGTTGCTAAATTTGATGATCGATTAAATCCGCTCGGAATCTTTTTATTATAGTTGTCATGAATTAAACCATTACCAATGAGGTACATCATAAAGATTGCATTTGAATTATTTGCAGGATCTTTTAATATNTGTCTNATATCTTTTGTATTAATAGGTGTAGAAGATACTCCGCCAGTCATAACATTTAAATCTATTTTGTTTTTAATAAAGTTTCCTTCATCAATTACAACTTTACGAACGCCTCTGTTTGAATTTTCAATATAGTCATCAACAATAGCGGCTGTTGGTTCTTCGGATGTTGTTACATCTGCAGCGACAGTAGTACCAGCAGCAACTGTATTAGAATTTGTTGAACCTGAATCTGTATCAGTACCACCAGTTTTTGCTTTATCTGCAGTTCCTTGTAAATCACCAGTAAATCTTGGAGCAGTCATACCACCAGTCGCAGTAACGCCAGCAGCTTTAACACCTTCACTGAATATAGCATTTGATCCATAGTATATCATTTCAGTGCCACCGATCGTTCCGCCTGCGGCAAAGATAGCCACATCAGTTGCTGCCATCTTAATATCATAAGAAGTGATTGCTACTTCAACTTCAGATGTCATTGTAGCGGTGCCATGACCGAACATAGAATAATTGCCTTCTACTGTATTTGCATAACCACCCTTTACGATATTATTAAAATCGCTGAGTGTGCTATTGGTTTTTGTTCCTACAACAGTATGAGAACTATTACCGGTTACAACTGTACCTTGGTTACCACCAATCTTTTGTCTATTAGATCCTATAATTTCTTCTTTTTTATTTCCACCGACTGTTAAGTTATAGTCACCTGATACATTCATATCTAAATCACCGGTTGCATCAACTGTTACATTACCTGCAGAAATTTGAAGATCGCCTTCTACGATAAGTACGCCAGTACCTGCGACAGATGTAATCATGTTTTGTTCTGTACGCATCTTCATGGTACCATCAGCCATCATCTCAATGCCTGTACCATTTGCATGCATCAATACTACACGTTCGCCATTGCCTGTATCATCAAACTGCAATACATGACCAGCCTTCGTTCTTTTTGTTGAAACGTCTCCGTATGTGGTTTCTGTTAAATTTTCTTCAATATACTTTGCAACATCAATATTAGGATCTCCGCCTCCAATATTGACGCTGGCTTTAGCATTACTGTTAGATGGTTTATACCATTGTTCAGGACGTGGAAATTCTCCTCTTGGATCTTCGAATCCTTTAGCTAACGATTTATTAGTTGCACCGCTTGAGGTAGCATCCATGTTATCTATTTCAAATGTATCAGCCATTATTGTATCCCATATCCATCAAGTTCGCTAGTGTTATTTGTATCTTTTCTTGTTTGCAAAATACGCAAATCATCATCTAAAAACTTTCTATCTCTCTCAGGAATCGTTATATTGATCTTTGAGTATGGAGGTTTCATAATAATATCTTCAACATCAAAACCTGGACCTGTAATATTAGTTGCTGCATTTTGATCTAAGTCTAATACATTATTTCCAAATGCTTCTCCACCTGGAAAACATGTATAAAATGAATTCATGAATAATTTAAAACTTGCCCATTGAGATCTCGTAATTGATTTTTGATCGAGAGGTGCAGTTCCAGGAGGACCACCAGATACTCCATTAAATCCTGCAACAAAAGCAATACCAATACTTCGCTGTCTAAATTCTTCGTATGTGTGTGGAGATTCTTCGTGAATAGTTGCACCTACTTCAATAGTTCCATTCTTTTTTATTACAAAATGGTATGGAACTCCTGGAAGATTCTTTGCTTTATATTCAGTATCTATTTGTCTTGCACCAATTTCACCTTGATCATTAAAGTGTCCGGTCCAATGCCAAACAACAGCAGATATATCACGAGTAGCAGAGTTTAACACTGATATAATAGCTTCTCTACTATTCAGTTGTAGGAATGTATTTGCTTTTGTAAGCTCTTCTATATTAGTAGTAGGCATTATCGGTCTAAAAGCTGTATCAGGTTTTACTGTATTTGCAACATCTAGCTTTTGTCTTTCAAATGCAGTTTCAACTTTTGCAACTTGGGTTCTTAATACTTCTGTCAAAGCTGTTGCGGCTGGTGCACGTGCATCTAGTTTTTGTAAAAAGCCTGTCATTTCCTCTAAGTTTTTCGGAGCAGCTATTTGAAATTCAGATGCTGTAATTAAAAGACCTGGATCTATTGTCACGCCACTTACAGTTTTATCAATTCCATCTTTTATATTACCACTTAATAAATCATTTTTTATTGAAGTTGAAAGCTTATTAACAAAGCTTCCGAATCCAGATAAAAGATTTTCAATACCACTACCAACATTTTCTATTACATCTTTTAATAGATTACCACTATTTAAACCGCCTGCTGCTATTATTAATTGTTTATCTAAACTACTAAATAGATTTGTAATACCTGATGATATCTCACCTAGATCTAATTTATCAACAGCTTCGCTTACTTCAGAAGCAAGTTCTGGACTTGTTAAATTTTCTAATGCTTCTTTAAACTCATCAGAGTTTGTAATATTAGCAGCTTTCTTTATTGCAATTGCAACTGCATCAGGTGATGCATCAGTGATCATCATATGATTCATTTGAGTACCAATTTCCTCAGGCCTTGCTGCAGCCTTTGTACTCGGAGTCACTGTAGATGCATTTATTATTTTTGCTAATGCCGCTGATCTTGTTGCATTTAAATCTGTCTTAATTTTTTCTTTTACACCTGGAACATCTTCTGTCATTTGTGATAATACAAAATCAGGTATTAGATCTTGGTCGTTTGAAGCATCATCAATCTTTACTTCTAAGGCTTTGAATCCACCTCTTTGCTCTGAAAGAGTTTTACCTAATATAGAAAACTTAGCAGACTGAACTGATTTCCTGACTCTGTCATTCTCAGAATATAACAATCCATAGTCAATACGATTGTCTATGTTTCGCAATTCTTCTTTTAGTTGTTTCTGATTAATTGGCATTATTGATTCACTCGTGTAAATGAATTGTACACATCTAAAGCGTGTTGTATTCTTTCAGCTTCTGCTATTCTTTCTGGTGCACCATCCCATGCACTTTTATTACCAGTTAGTGCAGGTATCTCATAGTATCTTTGAAATGTAACTGTTGCATCTTCTATGGTTGTTGTCGCTCTAAATCTTGCACCTTTATGATATGATATCTCATCAAGTTCATAATCTATAAATGCAAGTTGAACAATTAACTTTTCCCATCCACCTTTATCCTGGCCGAAGTTAATTAATTGTTGGTATCTATTATTTTTGTTTTTAGTAATATGCCATTGTGCAATACCAAAACTCGTTTTAGAATCTCCGACTGCAGCAGGATCCATATTACTTTCTTCAAGTAAATTACCTATGATTGCTGCAACCTGTTTATGTGTATACTTTGACTTTGTAGAACCTGGCTCTGCGCTCTGTAATCGTGTAAAAAATTCCCATGCAATTTGTATGTTATCACCTTTTAAGATTGGATCAAAGTTTCCGTGATAAGCAAAGACTTGACCTGTATCTGGTCTTACAGGATTTGCTTCAATTGCTCCTACTACAAAGTTTTGATTCACATTATCTACTTGTACCTGAGAAGGTACCTCGATTGAAGGTATACTACCCCATATAATTGGTTGCTGACTATTACCACCATCTAAAAAAAATCCACACACTTTACTACCCTCCCCTAAATTTGGATGGAATCCAATTCCACTACCACCGTGTTCTGTTGTTGGAATAACACATGAAGCAAACGGCAAATCTGCAACTGGAATTTCAGGAGCATGCACGCCGTATATTCTAACTCTTACTCTGCCAAGACGTGGTTCGTCAGTACCTACTTCTTCTACAACGCCATACCACCATCTCATAAGATCCCCGTAAAAACTCATATTGGTCTTCCTAACTTACCACACTCTAAAATAACATTATGTTTTTCTTCTGCAGTAAACAAATGTTTAGCTGCTAATATAGTATATATTCCAGATCTAGACTTATCTTCTGCATCTTCTGCAGAAACGTTTCCGGCTATATCCTTTAGTCTTGAATTATTTGAATGATGAATATATTGTATTTGCCTGCCAATTGATGCATTATGTCCAGTCAAATACATTTGACCTGGAACAACAATAGTCATATCAGATTTAATTAATAAACTTTTCATAGCATGAGTTGTATGCCTATTTTTAAATTGAGCAGGAGTATGTGACTCACCTAAATTATTAAATCCTGGCATAGTTTTAGCAGTCATAATAGTAGTAACTTGTTTATTATTTAAATCAGATATTCTTTTATCTTTCACTCTAAAATTCGAATGATGAACAGGATCAAATCCATTTGGTATTATTTGGCTTTCAGTTAAACCTCTTAATTCATTATCAATATTTAAATGATAATTAAGAGTAGTACCAGCATTCACATCTATATTTACTCCATCTGATCCTACACATCCGCGTTGCATAAGATTAATAGTATTTTCATTTTTAATTGCGTGATAATCCATAACATTAAATACGATGCTCGGATCGGATCCGTGTTCTGATCCTTGATTATATGCCTGTGAGAATCTGTAAGGGATATGATCATTCCACACATTACCTTTTAACATTTGCTCTAAAGATTGTAATTGAATAATTCCGGTATTCATACATGTATATAAAAAGAATGGCATACCAAAATCTGTAGACATTCTTTCTAGCACCATCTCACACGCCTGAAATGCAGTCAGATACGGTATGCATATATGCATGGGTTCTTGAACTGGCGGTATATATCTACTCGAGCTAAAATCGATTTCCATACCTAATGCGTCTTTTAAAATCTGCTGTATAATTCTATCAGGTCTACCCTTATAAGCTTTACTAATTAAACTAGCAGCCTGATTAACATAAGTTGTTTCTACTAAATTTATTTCAAGTACTTCTTTATCATCTGAGACTTTTCTAGCTCCCATAACTTCAACTATATTAAATCTTAATGTGACAGGTATAGGTGCAGGAGATTGTTGAACATTAGGTTGTTGTATTGTCAATTCAAGTAGCTCTGTACCATTAAGACGCAACTGATCATACATAGCAAAATCATCATTGATTGCCATTTTTGCAGTTAAATATGGTCTTCGAATATTTTCGCTTATTGAGAATTCTAAAACGTTAGCAGGAATGTTAACGATATCATCAAGAGTGTGAGATAATATATCACATCTAACTACTTCATATTCGCCTGGCGCTTGCATAACCATAGTTTATCCAGTACTGCGTAATAGTTTATTAAACTCTGTTTTTACTTGAGCTGCTATGTTTGGTTTTAAAACATTAATCTCTCTTAATGCATCGTTCTTTGCAGTGATTCTTTCAAAATATGTGACAGGTGTAAATGATGACACTGTAGGAAAGTTTCCTGTACCTGTGCCACTTGGAGCTAATCCAATATCAACAAAGTCTCCAGCTGCATTTTCATAATGGTGCACTGAATTAAACTGAGCAACTTCAGATTTTACAATCGCAACGTCTGCAACTTGTGCAACGCCATTAATAGAAGGTGTAATAGTCTCACCTGCATTAAAGTTATCCGGACTCTCAACAATGATTTGACCTAGATCCATATATCGTTTGACAACAATGCCACTACTACCAGACAATGAGCCTGTGCAAGTATGTCCAGGTAAAAATGTTTTAGATATTTCAGCAGTTGTTGTGATGGTCCTATGTGGATAATCTAGTTTTGCTTTTGGCAATAAATCTTGTTGAGGTAATGGCCATCCGCTTTCTCTTATATCATCATTTAAATAATAGAACGTCCAATAGAATTCTGTTGTTCCATATAACTTATATGAAAATGAATCTGGTCTATCATAGTCCTGAACAAATTCAGTAGTATAATAACTTAAATCATCTCTCAGCTCATCAATAATATTAACGTATGCACTAATATTTTGAAAGAGTGAAAAGTTTTCTTCATCTCCAAATTTATATGCAGCTAATGGAAAATTTCTAAAAAATGACATTAGTATCCCTCTCTTACATCGCCTTTAGCCATAGCTCTTGATTCTGTAAATGTTAATGAAATATTTGCACCTTGGAATCTACCATCTGCGTGCATACCCATACCATTGCTATTATATGTGGCATTAAACGATTGTAAATACACAGGTAAAAATTTAATACCTGGTATTTCTGTATTTTTATATTTTACTTTGATTAAAAATCTATTTGGAAATCTATAACCAACATGTATTCCACCGGCTTCTAAATTCTCAGGATAAAGTTCTGTTCTAAATTTCTTTATAATTTTTTCTATTTCTATTGCTTCGGCCTGACTTGTAGGAATTAAAGCAAAAGTAAAAGAAAAAGTTCTAAGTGGTACCTGTTTAAATAGGGCTCTTATGTTAGGATTAGTAGTTACTCCAGTTGCACTTCTAACAGCACCAGGTGCACCAGTATTACCAAGGAATTTAGCAGCACCTTTTCCTGCAAGCAAACCTGCAGCATCTCTACTTAACCCTTCACCCTTTCCACTTAACACGTTAAAAGCAGCACCAACTTCACCGGCAACAGCTGCTAATGCTCCGGCAGCAGCGCCTGTTCCAGCACTTGCACCTTCTAACACAGCTCCACCAATAAGACCAAGTTCCATATTTTCGTATGATACAGTGTCTTGTATTTGTATTGCAGAAGGAAGATACAAAGCAATTTTATCGCCAGTAAGATTTATGGTTTTTCTATTAAACCCAAGAGTAGGCTGCAAATTTCCGTATAAAGACTTTTGTGCAGTATCACGATCTGCTTGTTCTTTCTTGAATCTTGCTTGCTCAGCTTCTAATTGAGCTTTGGATGAACCGCGAGTACCTCCTGGACCTCCGCCATCATTATTCGGTATAGCATTTCCGGTGAATCGTGTGATTTGATCACCCACAAAAGCAGCAGCGTCACTAGCTTTATCTTTAATTTCTTCACCCCATGCAGCACCTAAATCTTTTATTTTTTTCAAAGCTGTACCATCACTAAGTGATTGCAATTCACCGAGAACGTCATATCTTTTTTCTTCTATGACTTCAAATGTTATTCTGCCAAGGTATTCTTTTTGATTATTTAACGGGTATACAAGCTTGTTTCCAAGCGGTCTTTTGATTGACGCTTCTCTAAATCCGGGTTCTGGCATATTACTAACCTTATAAATATTACTTAGTTGAATCTATTTATAACGAATTTCATGGCATATAGCGGCAAATATAAACCTAAAAATCCTAAAAAGTATACCGGCGACTATACTAAAGTAGTATATCGATCGCTATGGGAAAAACACGCATTCAAATGGTGCGATACAAATCCACAGATATTACAATGGTCTTCAGAAGAAGTCGTCATACCTTATTTCTGGGATGTAGATAAGCGTTACCACAGATATTTTGTAGATCTCAAAGTTAAATTTAATAATGGTGAGACATGGTTGATAGAAATAAAACCAGATAAGCAGACACGTCCACCTGCATATCAAGGTCGTAAGACTAAACGATACATATCAGAATCAATGGACTATGTCAAGAACCAGAACAAATGGAAAGCAGCAGANAGTTTTGCAAAAGATCGTGGTTGGAGATTTGTTGTATGGACAGAGAATACTCTTGAACGTATGGGTATCAAACCTAAATCTACCAAACCATTAAAACCTTACACAAAACGTAAAAAGTAGTATAAATAAGATCATGAGTAACTTATTTCAAACACTAGAGTTGGCTGCCTTTCGTAAAGGTATTACACCTCGATCTGCAGAATCACGTGCATGGTTTCGTAAACAAGCCAGTGCACTTGGTAAAGTAAACCGTAATCAGCTGATGAACGAACCTGAATTGAAAATAACTGGTAAACAAATACCAGGTGGAATGTTTATGTTTTTCTACGATCCGAAAACAAAAGATACATTGCCATACTATGATTCGTTTCCATTGACTATTATAGTTGATGCAGCACCTGGTGGATTTACAGGATTGAATCTACATTATCTTCCGATGGTATTAAGAGCAAAGTTTCTTGATGCACTGATGGATATCAGTGATGATAAAAAATATGATGACAATACAAAGTTTAATTTATCATACAGTATGTTAAAGAGAGCATCAAGTATGAAATACTTTAAACCATGTTTTAAAAGATATTTGACAGCAAATGTTAAAAGCAGATTTGCAAGAGTCCCTGCACCT
>JGI24005J15628_10000676_pt1 | contig 19100 bp, 25 predicted proteins | sample LinPmetageLP40_FD_15628 | JGI IMG/M metagenome (IMG submission 15628)
GCAGGTACTGGAGGCGTTGCTTCCGGTGCGTGGAACTTGCGTGAGGTGTTCAATCAAAGGCGAGCGAGCCTGTGGCCTGAGCATACACCTGTAGCACCCGCTGGTATCACCCCTAATACTGACAACAAAGCACGGTTCTACCTGCACTCCACTGCGAGTTCGTTTGAAACATCAGCAAACACAAGTACTGGTTTCTACAAACTGACACACAACGGCAGCAGTATTATCTGTCAGGAGCATCCGTACCACTATCCCACGTACTACAGAAACACTATAGGAAGCGTTGGATCGGGGCCGCTCAACACCAATCACCCAAAATTTACATCAGTAACCACAAGTGCTGTTGTCATAGTGGAGTCCTGTGATGCCAGCGGCACAGCAAGCGGCAACCTGCAAGGCATGGATATCAGTTACGCTGCTAACAAAATTAAATCCGTTGATGTGAGTGGATGCACTGCCCTCACCGTCTTAAATGCCGGAGCGACAGGAGACAGCAGTAGCCCCTCAAAGCCGTACAATGGCCCCGGTGGATATAGACGTATGGCAAGTTTAATTGAAGAGGTCAGGGCTGTTGGCATAGGAGCCAGCCTCACTGGTGGAGGGTATGTAACTCCGGGTGGGCCTACGGTTTATGTATATGGTGGCGGCATAGACCTATGGAATCAACAACTAGACGCAGCAGCCCTAAACCAATTGTACACCGACCTTGGTGCCACTAGCGTCTCTGGCTCAAGAAGAGTAATGGTTGGATCAAATCCGGGCATCGGCTCAGACAATCCATCTCTTGCAACTGGATACACTATATACGGTTCATAATGAAATACTTTATTGCTGGCGAAAAACTGTTGGCCTTTAACGGCAAGTGCGGAACATCCACTATGGCGTGGGCAATCATACGTCAATTTTATCCAGAGCAAGAAGATTATCTCAAGACAAAGGTTCAGTGGGGTTCGGGAACCGTTGATGAACAAATGCACCACAACTTTGTGCCAAAGCGAACACACCCTAACGCACCTGTAGTGCAGATCATAAGAGAGCCAGTGTCTAGGTTTCGCAGTGCAGTCGCATTTCTAAGACTAGAAAACAAAGCAAACATTGATCAGATATTAGATGACTTGGAAAATGAGACTGAGGTAGTAGAAGTTCGTCGCGGCAAATTAGTAAACAACTTTCATTTTGCCTATCAAGATAACTTCCGTGGTGACATAACTTACTTCCCGCTTAGTAATATACAAGGTGCAGCGGATGCACTTGGCATCACNGTTCCGTTGATACGAATTAATTCTGCACCTACAGAGAAGCCTGTCCTTACTGAAGAACAANAAGACCGAGTTCGTTCGTTTTATGCGGATGACGTTCGTCTGTGGGAGTCTATCCAATGACGTACAAAATGTCCGGCTCTCACATTGGTCACACACCTGTCACCGCTGCTACTGAAGACACTGGTGCTGCACCGGGCATGTGGCAACTAAAGCATGTATACCCGAAGACAAGAGCGTCTGGTTCCATTGCGAGGAATTGGCCTACAACCTCTACGGTTCCAACGACTGGAGACACTGACACACTATATAGTTCGGTAAAACTTAGGCTCCCTCTAGACGGCAACCTAACAGATGTATCCAACTCACCTGTGTCTGCTAACGATCAAGCAACCGATACATTCCCAGCAGGTAAATTTGGTCAAGGTTTATCTGTAACAAATGGATACATAGAATACAGCACAGGTGCGTTCACTCAAAACACTAGTTCGGCAGCCGAGTCAACACATACTTGGGCGATTGAGTTCTGGATAAAGAACACTGTCTCTTCTTATGGCGGCACCACAAAGAAACTAATACTTCTAGATGGATCAAGCCAATATTACATCGGTGGTAAGAACGGCAACTTAATGTTTGGCACCGAGACGATAGGTGCGTTCACTCAAAACACATGGCATCATGTATTGATTAGCACAAACATAGCAGTTGATCTTGGTGGCGGCACAATCTTCAGATCGCATTTTGTATGGCTCGACGGCACATCCAAAGGAAACATGGGAAACCAACTTAATGTTCCTGATCGGGTGCGTATTGGTGAAGGTTCTTCAATAACACAGTCGTTTATAGTGGACGACATAAGGGTTACTTCTAGGTATAGAGTTGCCGCTGGCAGCAGCAGTTCGGCATATCCCGTGCCAACAGGTGCGATGCCAACAAGTGGAGGTACTGCTAGTCCTGTTATCAGCATGGTAAGCGACGGGTCGAGTAGTTACCAAGAGTATGCAAAAGTCCAGTTGTTTAATATCCCCTCTGGTGCAGATGGGTACAAGATTACTATCGGTGGAGATGAAGACGGTTCTCAACCAGTGTACAGCGGCGTGACTTTTTATATACACAACCCCACTAATAACCAACAGTTCACAACATCTGGCATGTCTTCTCCTAACACAAGAGGTAATCTGCGATCCGGGGTTAATATTATAATTAAGACTCAAATAGCCTCAGGGGTTTATTACCTGTTGATTTATGCACCCAATGACAATGGTGCTGATGCTGTAACCTGCCAAGTGCAGGCAATAGATTCTACAAATTCCACAGTAGGCACTGCGAGCAACACGCTTACAGGCATGGTAATAGACGAAGACGGTTAATGGTACAATAAGCCCATAACTAGGGTAGGAGAAAAAACAAATGGCACTTAAAGCAAAAGACCTTGAAGCCAAGGACGAAAAGAAATCTAAGGCTAAGGGAAAGACATCAGAAAACAAGCAGAGTCTGAAGCAGCGTTCCGATGCACGTAGACAGCGGCAAGAGAAGCAATACGACTCTACGATGTCTCCTATGGAGTCTCGGCTTGGAGGCATGGAAATGGACTCTGCTTCCGTAGGTGCTTTGCCATCGGCGAGTGGGGATGAGAGTGCTTTCAAGTTTGCCAGCCAGACAAATGCACCGGCACAAACGAAGGCCACAGAAACTTCCGGCTGTGCGGACGGCAGTTGTTCCACTGGAGTTGGAACTACTTCAACGGTAGGCACATTAGGGTCTGATGCACCTACTGCGGAAGAAGTTGAAGCACTGCGGGCAGAAATGTTTCCATCGCCACAAGCGGCCAATGCTGCACAGCCAGCAGAAACTCCGATGGCAATGGATACAGAGACGCAGCCGAGCCAAAGCCCAACAGAAATCGTAGAGTCGATTAATCTTACCGGACAAACAAACGATGAGATTTCCGGTGGTCAGCAGTTATCTCCACAGGAAAGCACAGAGTTGTCTGCTGGTAAATTTGCATTAGCCAATAGTTCCTTTGAGGCTTCGGTAAAAACTTTACAAAGTTCCATTGCCAATATGACATTAGAAAAAAATAAGATTGATGGAGTAGTCAACGGGACATCGACTACAACTGGACTGGGGTCAAGTCAGCATGGTCAACGCATAATGATGACAAAACATTCTCTTGAACTTACAAGAGAAATAAACGACGTAACTACTAAGTTAATTCAAATCAGAGCAAATCATGAATCTGCAATTCGCAACGAACCTCTTAAACAATCTGTCGTCGAAGCAAATAAGGCAATAGCACAAGATGCTACCGCATCCGCAAACAAGACAGATGTTGAGGCGCAAGCGATTTACGATGGTACTGTTCGAGGAACGCAGGATCAACTAGAGCGAGCGTTAGACGGATTTGAGGGTGCGTTGGCAGCAGGTGATATGAAGGGTGCCATTGCTGCTAGAACGTATGCCTTAAATACGCAACTAAATTTTGTGAGTACTACAATGCCGGAGTTAACTGTTGCTCAAACCGCAGGTCGTACAGGTGGTGACGCTCGAAGCAGCGGCGTACCACCCGGCCAAGATACCGGAACATCTTCAAGTATGTACGCAACGGAGTTAAGCAAAGCCGAAACGAGGATTGAGATGGGAATGAATCAGATGGCGATGGGTCATTCTTTCAGGAACTGGCAAGCCTTATCAACGTCAGAAGGATTAACTGAAGATCATCGTGCAACAGCAACGGCAAATGCTGTTAATAGTATAATCGATTACCACATAGGAAAGGTTACTACCGACCCTGAAACTGGAATACAAGACCTAAGCAAGTTAGGTAATCCAGATATAGCAAACCAAGCAAGAATGGACATGGGCAACTCGATGGAAATGATTCTGACGCAAGAGCGTGGAAGGGGTGAGGATGCCAATCCAGACGGACTCATGAAATACTTCGATGCTGTGAATACTGGGTTCGATGTTCGCGTTCAAACATTAACAAGTGACGGAGATAGAACTAACTTTAGTCGTTTGATTCAGGACAATTCACAGTTGCCTTCCGCAACTGGCGTTCCTATGGGAACACCCGCTTTTTAGGAGTTAGAAGATGGCAGCGTTGATACCAGCAATAATTAAATTTTTAATGAGCAAGGGTGGCGGTGGCGGTGGTGGCGGCGGCAAGAAGCCTGCCGATCCCAACAAGGCTGCTCAGGCTGCTATGGCAAAAACTGATTTCGGGAAACGTACATACCAACCTCTCTCGTTAGGGGAAGAGCCAGTTCCTCCACCAGTCGGCGGCAGACCAAAAAAATGACAGAACTACTTATACAACTTGCAACTGTTATGCCCCTAGGTTTTCTTGGATTACTAGGTGGGCTGATGGGAGGCATGGGAAAGAAGGGCGGCGGTGCGCCTTCGCAAGCACCCAGTGCTACACCGCAGGCATCCAAGTCTGTTGCCGACCCAGTACAACCGCAGGCACCAGAACAACAACAGACATCAGCGGAGGTGCAGAGCCAAGAGCCTGTGCAGGAACCGGCACAGCCAAAGGTTACAGAAGGATTATTATCTGATGTCGATCAGCCTAAGCAGGTAGAGGCCGCAGCCAAAGTTAATGTTACCGATGGACTACTTGACTCGGTCGATCCTATTAAAGACCCAGCCCCAACCGTTAAGGGTGAAGAGATCGAGCCGCCAGATGTTATTAACAAAACAGATACAGACACGCCGGTAGCACAGCAGCAGAGCGAGATGCTTGGCAAGACACCCATGCTTGAGAAGACGGACATGTTAGCCAACAGAGTGTTTGACGCTGGAACCAATGAGCAGAACTTCCAGTATCAAGAAGGAATGCAGGCCAGAACAGTTGACACTGGCGATTCTGAGAACCCCTCTATGGGGTATCAGTACAAGCAAGGGTCAACGGTGGCAGGAGGATTGCCTAGACAGCGGTATGGAGTGAAAGCGTAATGGCACTGAATCCGTCTAGAGAGTTTAAAGACGCTCAAAAAGCGAAGAAGAACGCAAGCCTGTATAGCAGTAGTGCTTCCCGTAAACTACAGGTGCCATACCTCAAGCCGCAACAGACATCTGACATGTTGTCTGGCCTCGCGTCTGGCAGTCTTAGTACTCTCGAAACAATCGGCACTGCCCTTGATACGCCGGGTGCTTTTGTTCGAGGCACGCTAGCAGGTAAGCCTCTCTCCTTTCTAGGCGAAAACATATCTGGTCAAAAGAGAGTGACCGGGGAAGACCTTACTGACTTCATCGGATTAACATCCGAGGACAGTAATCCGTACCTAAAGACTCTGGCTGGGTTTACAACAGAGGTGGCCCTCGATCCTTTCGCCATGTTCTCTGGCCCCGCCAGTGCGTTTACAAAAGGAGGCAAGGCGGTTCGTGCCGCTAACCTGCTAGACGATGCAGGTGACGCAGCGTATGCAGCACTGGGTGCAACGAGAACAGCAAGGAACGAGGCACTCAGTGGACGCAGGCTGTACAAAAAACTTGTTGACAAAGGCGTGCCAATTACGCCCGGTAACATAAAACGGTTTGGTGTCATTGGGCCGAGAGAAGCAAGGACTGGAACTTCAGTCCGTCAGATAGCAGAACTACCAACAGCAATGCTGGGTAACAATGCATCTAAAGAGGCAAGGGAAAAAGCGTTACTAGAGGTTCAAGGTCGAGTTGCAAAACTAGAAGATTACTTGCGACCACAAGGCATGTCGTACTCTGACGTTGCAGAACAAAATATAACAGGCAATCTTGGCGTTGGGTACTTCAGTCCTGCGGCAACATTTGAACTACCCGGACTTGCCCCTGCCGCCAAGACTCTTGATGCTATTGGTCAGTTCGCTAAATGGAATCCTGCCACCCGAAGAACCTCTGCCCTGTTTCAAAAGAGTGTTGGTGGCGAGACATCTATCCCAGAGCAGTTGGCTTCCATGCGAAAGTATGAGTCTAATGTTGCACAGTTAGGAATAGATAGCGGCAAGGCAGCGGGATTTGCAGAAACGGTACGTCGATCAAAGATGACTGACGAAGCAAAGTCATTGCTTGGGTCAGACGATCTTCTTGGGCCTGAAGGCAGGAACTTCATGATCAGGATGATCGAGGATGTGGGGAACACAACGGACAAAAAAATCAGCGATGGCATTGATGGGTTCGATAACATCCTGACAGGATACCGTAACTTAACTGAGTCACAGCAGGCTAAGTCGAAACTTCTTGGCATGCCCGGTTCCAATATGCGAAGCCCACGGTACGACAACCCGTTCTTCCCCCGCTACGCAGACGAAGTTGACTTCGGTCAAAGGTCGAAGGCTGGGGGCAGTGCCTTGTACGGAACAAGAGACCAGTCGCAGTTGGGTAGAAAGGCTATGTACGAAACCCCCGGAGGTCTTGTCGATTTAATTGAAGCATCTGAACTTACGGAGATGCAAAAATTAATTAAGAACGAAGAGGGCAGTTCTATTCAGGCAGCAGCCACCGAGATCAAACAGTACCTTGACTCAAAGCATGCACGGGGTTCACCCACTGCACGACTAAGAGAGTTTGATAGGTTCAAGATCGATCCAAAAACGGGTGACTATGCAAAGGAACTTGTGCTGGATGCCAAGGGAAATACTACTCGTGTAAGAAACAAAAAGACCGGCGAACTTTTTGACAAGACAAGGCGAATTGTTGACCCCGAAGGAACAGAGGTTATCTCTCCGAAACAAGCGGAGAAGATTGTCAACTTTATTAAACGAGAACATCCTAAGTTTACCAATGTATCAGACGAAGCACTAAAGCGACCTGCTGGCCTAAGAGGTTCAGGCATATACCAGACCCATCCATTACAGGCTATGGGAAGAAACGTGCGGGCGCAGGGGCAGATACAGAGCAACGCTAAACTTATCTACGGTGAACTAGCGGAAGATGCAGCCGAACTCTTCACCCGAGAGGGAGATAAGGTTGAGAACATCAGAGGGTTAGGTAAAGGCTATAAGCGTCTTGATCGTGCATTTAATGAGATCAGTAAAGAAACTGCACTGGTCAGGCAGCGTGGCAGGCCAGCAGAGGTGGTAAGGCAAAACCTCAAAGACAGGCTGCGTCAGGAACTAGACATCCCGTTAGACAAAGACATCGATCTAAAAAAGTTTGCAGTGTCGGATGATGTTGTTGAAAGATTGATTAAGGCGAAGAACTTTTATACTTCAGACAAAGCACAGAACGAAATACTTGGTTACTTGGATCAGTACACCGGACTATTCAAGTCACTCTTATTGGCATTCCCAAGTCGCCATACAAGAGATATGTATAGTAATGCTATCTCTGTGTACTTCGAGGTAGGGAACCCGATGACTGCACACTGGGGATTCAGTGCGGCCAAGATGATATACGCTGGCGAGTACGAAGCAGCAGAAGAAATGCTTCGCCTGATTCCTAAGTACAAGAACATCTACAACCAAACGGTTAAGGGGCAAGGCAGCGAGGCTGCATCACTTGCATTACGAGAGGCGTTTGTCAAAGACACTGCGGAGAGTGGAATACTGCGTGGCCTTGCGTCATCCGACTTAACGACCACACTTCCCGGTGAGGGTAAGTTGGGCCAACTGCTGCCGGGTATTAATAAAACAACTTACGGAACTACGTTTGGAGAACTAGGGAAAGGGTACAGTCCCCAAGACTTCTTCTCTGTTCGTGGCGTTGGGCTTAATCCCGAGATGGCTCCGATGCGAACAAAGAATCCTATGCTTAACTTCTCTGAGAAACTCAGTGATTATAGTGACGGCATAGCACGGCTTGGCGGCATGCTTGCCATGATGAAGCAAGGCAATGCACCCGAGTATGCAGCAAAGAGATTGTCTTCTGCACTTGTGGATTACAGTAGCCTGACTAACTTTGAGCGAGGTGTAATCAAAAGATTTATATTCCCTTGGTGGTCATACAACTCACGTATTGGTAAGTACGCAGTAGAGTCTTTGATCCAAAGACCCGGCGGTGGTTACGCCCAGATGGTACGTGCCATGTCTACAATGCAGCGTCCCAATGACGACACGTATATACCAGACGCACTGCGTCAATCGTTTGCTGTTCGAGTTCCATATGAAGATGTGCCGTTAATTAAAAATGCGGCAGACTTCCTAGGCTTTGGGCAGGGAGACACAACTACATTCTTACGGGACTTTGATGTTCCGGGCGTAGACATGTTATCTTTAATTGCATCGAAGCCGACAGCGTTTGGGTCAGTGCAAGACACTGCTACTAACATAGCGTTGCAGGCACATGCTCCAGTACAGCAGATGATGTCACTGGCTTCAGGTCAGGACTTGTTCAGCAAGCGTCCACTGGCCGAGGCACGGTCTTCTCTTGATAAGATATACGCAGGGTTAACAGGCAACGAACAGGCTCGCCTCAATCCTCTGCTTAAGATAGGTGCTTCTTTGATTCCTAGTCCTAGGATTGCAGGCGTAGCAGGGAACCTTCTTGATCCACGGCTGCCACAAGGACAGCGTGTTGCAAAGACTTTAATTAACGCACTGTCTGGAATTAAACTGCAAGACGTATCACCGCAGTACGAACTGAGTGAAGCAAGAAGAAAAGCGGCAGAGCAACTTCAGGGATTCATGACTGATTATACTGAGAGTTACATACCAGAAGATAGGCTTTCTCAAGTTCCCCAAGAACTTATGCCGTACTATCAGTTGTACAGAACTCTAGGCAGAGACCTAAGAGATAAACGAAAGGCTGCAAAGCAATGAGTGATATAATACGACTGGCAAAAAGTCTTTACGGCAGGGAATACGGTCGCCTAGCAGACGAGGCAAGTGCCGTCAAGGCACAATATGTTGCATCTGGTGGCGAGCCATTGGATGTATATAGTCCAGAGCGTATGGCTGCGTTAGCAAACGGTGGCCCTAGAGAACTGCTTTCGATGAAGTCCAAGATGCGTGATGACGGAAGTATCGCCGCTCCGTTTGTGCCAACACCGCTTGCCCTATCCAAGAACATGATACAGAAGGAAGCAGTACCGGCTGTGCATTCTGCCATGAAGAGTGGCGTTAAGACTGTTAGCAGTGGCATCGACAAGAAGACTGGCGAAGGCTTTGCTATTGGCAAAGACCCGAACGGAAATGTTGTAAAGGTAATGTCATGAGTAAAATAATAAGGTATGTAAAACAAAGTTGGACAGCCATGCCCGGTAGGTCGCTTGACCCACGGGTACACGTACCGCCTGATGTCTATAGGTTTACACAGAACCAGATAGAGTCGGAGCAGAGACAAAGGCAAAGCCAAGTAAACAGACAGATAACCGCTGGTAGGCAAGGCCCACCTGCTGTTGGCTCAATCAAAACAATCTCCTTTGATCAAGGAGTTATACCAGTCATGCCACTAACGCCGGAGTGATACAATGCCTAATCAAATGTTTCAGTTTCCTATGTACCAGAAGTCGCAAGGCATGCCGGGTGCTTATGGTAATCCTCTAGCAGGTCTTATGGATGGTGAGGCAGGTAAGGTTGCACCACAGGAAATGCCGAAGAATCCATTCCAAATGATTCCTAACAATTCAGGGCAAGAGAATCCAATGCGACTGATACCTACTCGCTTTAATCCACTGCAAAAAGAGCAGCAGATGGAGAGGGACAAAACAAACTTAGAAAGTTTAGATATGCCACAGATTGAAGGGCTTCCTCCATTGAATGCAATACGCAAGAATCCTTCGTACACCAGAACATAGGAAAATGAAATGGCAAAAGATAAAAAAGGGGAGAGTGTAAGGCAGGCAAAGAAAGGTTTGTACTACAACATAAACCAAAAGAAGAAACGTATTGCCGAAGGTAGCGGCGAGAAGATGAAGAAGCCGGGTGCAGCGGGTGCGCCTACCAAGGCAGACTTCGTTAAGTCAGCAAAGACCGCAAAGAAAAAAGGTCATGGATGAGTGACAAGTCAGGTGACCGAGTGCGTAAAGCAAAGACCGCAGCATGGACACGCAAGGAAGGGAAAGACCCTGACGGTGGCCTCAATGCTAAGGGCCGTGCTTCGTACAAGGGTGGCAACCTGAAGGCACCACAGCCAGAGGGTGGCGGTCGCAAGAAAAGTTTCTGTGCTAGAATGTCTGGTATGAAAAAGAAACTGACAAGCAAGAAGACTGCCAACGATCCTGATAGCAGAATAAACAAGAGCCTGCGGAAGTGGAAGTGTTAACTCTATGCTGCATCTGACTGAAGAAACAAAGGTGGTGGTCATTGGCCCACCGGGATCAGGCAAGACACACGTTGCTACCGTGCTGGCAGAATCAAGTGAACTCCCAATCTACAGCACCGACAAGTTTCTGTGCAATGGGCATGTCGAGGCACTCTACACAGTCATGAACTCTGTGGGTGACACCGGCTGGATTGTTGAGGGTATGATTGGATACCGTCTACTAAGGAAGATGAAGGAGTTGGAGTTAGACCCGCCTGATATTGTTATTGAACTTGTAGCCACTGACGACATGATTGAGAAGTCGTATGCAACGAGAGGCAAGGTTGTTAATATAAAACGAATACGCACATTCTGTAAGGCACATGAGAAGGTGCTAGTTGATTACTCTAGGTTAGATGGGGAAGAGCCTGCAATCTGGATACACGGTGAGAGCCGGAATGTTACCAAACTATTGATTGCGAAGAACTGGCATCAGGCTTGACACGTTTTGTTTTGATCAGTTCTAATTCTTCGCATGACTAAATACCCAACGGTTTGCAAGACCGAGGCTGAGACATATCACGGCTGGCCTGAGACATCTTGCAGTATGCTTAAGGCTTTGCGGGAATCGCCTATTGCTTTTTACTGGCGGCACGTAGCAAAGGTCGCACCTCCCAAGAGCAGCACCTCATTGTCTTACGGGTCACTGCTTCACATATGGGGAGAGATAGGAGATGGGCCATTCTGGTCTAAAGCAAAACCAATACCCATAGAGTTATGTACATCGACAGGTGCCGTGTCTAAGAAAGCAAAGGCTTGGGTGGAGGATCAGGGGCCAGAGGCAATAATCATTTCCCCGTCTGATGAAAAGAAACTACGACATCAGACCGAGGCCATGCTAAGAAACCCAGAGGTAAGAAAGATACTAGCACAAACAATCGACACCGAGTTTAATATACGCTGGCTATGGGAAGGCAACCCGTGCAGGAGTAGGGTCGATGGTATGACAGAAGATTCTTTCTATGACTGGAAGTCTTGCCGGGACGAGAACCCAATCTCCACTTGGTATAAGTCCTGCATGAAGTGGGGATATGATATGCAGAGTGCCATGTATCAGCACGCTGCCATTGCAGTGAACTACCCATCCACCCGCATGCAGTTTATTGTTACAAGCACATTGTGGCCGTACGAGAACGCCGTTGTCGTATTGCCTTATCAGGTATTGCAACAAGGTCACACGAAGTGTATGAATCTATTAGATGAATTGCAGTCCCGCAAGGAGTGGGATTGCTGGGAGAGGTACGAGGCGCAGGGAGTTACTGAGTTAGAATTCCCTGCCTATCTTTTGAAAGGAGAATAGTATGCCACACATTGGAGGACTGCTAAGTCCTATACTTCGCAGCCAGAGCAGTACTGTCAAACGACTGAATGCTGCTGTATGCAAGGCACGTAATAGTTTTAAGGTGCTGCCCTTAGATAAGGTTGGTACTCGCAGGGGAGAACAGTTTCGCTACTGGTCTATGAATGAGTTTCGTAAGTGTATCGTAACTCCTCTATCCAAGCATGGCATTACATGGGAGTGCGTGTTCGTTCCATGTCCTGAAACCAAGAAGACTGTTATTGTTGGGGTGCTTAGTTTTGAGGATGAGTGGAAAGAGTCTGCGTTAATAGTGCGTGAAGGCTACGACATGATGGACGATGGCTCATGGAAAACAAAGTACGAGAAGGTGCTAGGCGATAAGATGTTGCAGCCTGAAGCAGAGGACAGCACTGAAGCAGAGGCAGAGGAATTGGAACATGTCGTAGCCATGCAGAAGAGTGAGTGGGATAACAACTATAAGACAGCAGAGGCTGCTATCAAGAACGCACGTACTCCTCAAGATGCACAGCGTTTAATGGACAGGGTCGCGGAGCATCTTACTGCCAAAACGATGGCACCAGATTCAGACTCTAAGTTGCAAAGGATTGTTACCGATAAGTTTACTAAGGAAGGGTAGGGGTTATGTTAACAACGGATCAGGTATTGCACATTAAGTCTCGACTACTTATGTGCGGGCAGATTGGTAGGCTGTTGTCTGAACAGGCAACAGGCAGTGACCCGATACAGGTATCTCCTGAAAAGTACGAGCAGGCTATGAATTGTTTAGCAATGCTAGACAGTGATGTGCGTGCTTTGTTCAGTGACTATGACGTTATCAAAGGAATGATAACAGGAGACTTTAACTTATTAGAGACACCAAAGGAGGGTGACACTAATGGAGGAGACGGCAGTAAGGAAACTACTACAGAGCAAGTCGCTGAATCACAACCAACTGCTGGAGATAATGGAGAGGCAGGGGCTGACGAGAAGGGACAGGAGCGACCCGCCGCCAGCAGAAATAAGAGAAGAAGCAGAAAGAAGAAGAAGCCAGTGGAGCAACCAACAGATGCAGAGGAGGTGGATAGCAGCAGCGAACTTGTTTAAAGGATATCACTAGTGAAAGGATGATCATGGATGATTGGCTATTCCCTGAAATTGGGAATGATGTAAGCGTAGACGAAAGTATTTTTGACCCCCGTCCCTATCAAGTGGAGGCCGACGAAGCAATATGGAATTGCCTACAAGGCTCGGACAAGTGCGGTGCTTACCTCGCCACTGGCACTGGAAAGACCGAGATTGCAGCACTGTTGCTTCAAAGGGATTGGGGCGGTGGGTCATTGCTTATCACGCCTCGCCGTGGATTAGTCAGTCAGTCTGCCGATAGGCTCCGCAAGCGTGGAGTTCCGTGCGGTGTGGAGATGGCTGAGTCTCGAAGCGATGACAAAGTAACGGTGGCTTGTTATGCCAGCCTTATGTCAAAGGAAAGGTACAAGCGATTCTTAAAGATAGTTAAGTTTATTATCGTTGATGAGTCGCACATGAATTTCTCTCCGGCTGCACTCGACATGCTGGCAGAGTTCAGGTCATGGGGTGCAAAGGTGTGCGGCATGACGGCATCACCACCCACTAAGAAAGGCGTAGACCTTACGCACCACTATGGTAAGCCAGCGTTTATATACGACTACCAGAAGGCGTGCAGTGAAGGTTACTTAGTCAACTGTAAGATGCACCTGTGTGTACTGGATGGACTTGACCTGTCAAAGTTTAAGGCATCATTCGGTGACTTCGATCAAGAGAAGTTAAACAGGCTCATGAAGAAGAGGGCATCTGTTGCGGGCGTTGGTGCAATGGTCGAGAAGTATTACGATGGCAAGCCCAGTGTTGTGTTCTGTTCTAGCATTGAGCATGCGGAACTCGTAGCATCTGACCTGCGATCAAGAAAGATTGACACAAGCATTGTGCATTCCAACATGGATCAGCAAGAAGTACACATGCACATGGACGACTTCATGTCTGGCAAGTCAGATGTCATTGTTAACGTAGGCATCCTGACATTAGGATGGGACGCACCACATGTGCAGAAGTTATTCATTGCTCGCTGCACTGCTTCGTCACAGTTGTATTGTCAACAATTTGGTAGAGGCACAAGAATTTATCCCGGCGATACAATTGCCAAGTGCAACACAGCAGAACAACGGCTTGCTGCTATAGCAGCCAGTCCTAAGCCAGTGTTTGAAGTGTATGACATCACTGACTCATCTAGGCACAACGACCTAAAGTCCGCACTCGATGTGCTTTACCCAACCATCGATGACCAGTTAATGGATAGGGTCAGACGCAAGGTCGAGGGTAAGACAGTATCAAAGCCACAGATGGATGACATCATAAAGCAAGAGCGTGCTGCACTGGCACAGGAGCAGCGTGCCTTAGAGGAGATGGAACTGAGGAAGCGAGAGAACATACGGGTGGAAGCAAACATCCGTGCGTTTGAAAGAGATCATCTTGCTGATGCTGAAACAACAGAGCATGGCAAAGGATACACTGTGATGATGTGGGGTAAGTATAAGCGTACTCCGCTCTTCAAGGTTCCTACTGGTTACCTGAAATGGACATTGCAAAACTGCAAGGCACCGGGCAAACATCCGAATTATTTTCCGGCCTTGCGTAAAGAGTTGGATCGACGTAAGAATATGTAGATGACACAGTCCTGTTCAGGTAGGGACACGAAACGGAATCATGATCTGCATCCGTGCTTGAGGGCGAAAGGCAGAGACAAGTTGTTAGATGTCAGGGAACCTAGGCCGCATCCCACCCTGACTATCCACTAACCGCAGTGACTGGGACATGGAGGTAACTGCGAAACCAAAGCCACCCTCCTAAGTGAGTCATGCTGGAACCCTAAAAAGCCAAGCGACCCACGCCACTCCTAGCACTGCTGGGAGTGGTATGCCTTTTCCTAAAAGCCAAACAACATGGAGGTTACAATGAATAACAAGTGGGTTAATGCAGTGCTGTATGATGCGGATGTTGAGAAAGAATACAGGGTTATAGAAAGGTATAGCCTTCCGGGTAAACACACAGGCTCTATCCTAGTGTGCAGCCAGCGTCAACTGTACTGGCAGTACCGACATCTTATTGACTACGTCTGCCTCCTGCCAAAAGAAATACACTACGAAGACAGGGAGGCCGTGGTAAAGTTTGCGGCTGATTATATTCAGCGTACTGCTGATGATGCATTTGAATGGTTCTCAACTACGGAGACTGGTGAAGACCCACCTTGGCTAGAGCATAGGTTGGTCTGGCGTATTGACGACAAAGAGGTGGGGTAGACAGGCGTACACTACACGTTTTATAATGAAGGCTGCTTAGTTACTAATCACAGAGGGAGAAAGTTTATGATCGAACTGACAACAACCATCGGCAACTACACCGTGAAGGTAGAGGGTGAGTCGCAAGTCGAAGCGTTCGACAGAATGGCTGAGATGGCAGAGTTAATTAGTTGCGGCTCACAGTGTGGTAAGACTGGTGCCAGTGACACAATACCTGTAGTCAGAAAGAAAGACGACTACGTTTTCCGAGAATGGAAGTGCGTGTCTTCAGGTGCATCACTTGCTCTGGGCCAGAAGAAGGATGGAACCGGACTCTTTCCTAAGAGAAAGAAAGATGGCGAGTGGCTTGATCATCATGGTTGGCAGACATGGGGTGAGCGTAAAGAGGAGATGCAAACCACCGGGGGTAAAGGCGATAGTGATTGGAGCAGCCCTTTTTGATTACGCAAAATAATTGGTGGCAAGGATTGCCCGATATAGTGCAGGACTTTGTTAAGGCAGGGGACTTGCAACACGAACGATTGTCAAAGGAAGACAGCGATTGGCGTTGTGCGTACACACTTGACAACACTGGCGACAGGGAGGTTGCCGGTGCGTGTGTGTTCGGGCCAGTCTCAAGTGGTGTACTCATGCAAGCGCAAGCCATTGGTAAGACACAACTTATGATTTGTGTTGCATCAGCAGCGATGGAGTTGACCAGTACTACTATTGCCGTCTTGGTTTTGAGCGAGGATGTTCAAGATTGTTTGACGGCATGCGGTATCGACAGCCAACTCTACAGAAAGATTGATGATGGATTCTTGCGAACTGACAGCGGACACGAACGAACTGACGAAGAATGATTACATGCTATTGCATGACAGATGTGCGGTATGCCATTGGCCTGCCAACAGGAGAGGAAGGAACCTTGAACTGCATCACATTGTTGGTGGGCCGGGTAGAAAAGATGTTAAGGACGGTAGCAATTGGATTGCTCTTTGTTCAAGATGTCACACTTGCGTTCACGATAGGCTGCCAGAATATGGAGAACTACCAAGGGGTGCGGTTCTCGTGGCGAAGGTTGAAGAAGATGGTACGCTGGACTTGGAAAAACTAGCATCCTTAAGAGGGAAGAAGCACTTAGGTTATGACCCAGAACAAATACCAGAAAGGTTCCTCTCAGAAAGGAACTCGAACGGAGGCCATCAAGCGTGGCCCTTCTAAGAAAATAAACAGCCAGTCCAAGGGAAAGCGTGGCGAACTTTCTGCGTGCCACGACATCGCCTCACTTTTTGGGTGGTCTTGCCATCGCTCCCAGCAGTACTCAGGCTGGGGCGGTGGNGATTCTGCCGACATAGTGTGTAACGAAACACCCTCTATTTTCTGGGAGATAAAGCGTGTTGCCAGACTTTGTGTATACCGGGCCATGCTCAAGGCCACGAAGCAATGTGGGCGGCAGTGCCCGGTGATACTACACCGGCCTGACCGCAGTGCCGTAGGTTGGATGTTGACCGTACGGCTTGAAGACTTACCGAGGCTATGTCATGCATACCAATCTGCGTCTGAGTCGGAGAACGAAACGTGTAATACGTTGGTTGAGGAAACACTACCCGTCAAGGAAGAAGGTTAGAGTACGTGTATCACCAAACGATGATCGATGCGACTGGTATGGAATCTGCATCTATGACGATACCACTGCCCTCATCAAACTTCGGCACGAAACTCCTCCAGACACAGAGATCGAAACCCTCGTCGAAGAGTGGACACATGTCCTTAGAACAGAATGCCCAGTGCCAATCGAAGACGACCACGATGCTTTGTTCTGGGCTATATACGCAACCATCATTAAGAAGTTCAGGGGAGAATAGTTATGACGATGAAAGAAGAACAGATACATCATCCTAAACATTACACATGGATGAATGGTATGGAAGTAATTGATATCTGTGAGCAGGTCGCAGATAAATCAGGATGGCATTTAGCAAACTGTGTCAAGTACTTACTAAGAGCAGACGAGAAACATGATGACAATGGAATTACCGATCTTAAGAAATGCAAGTTCTACTTGGAGCGAGAGATCGATAGACGAACTAGACGATCACTTAATAAAACTAAAGGTAGGTGAGTTGTCCTCGGCAGAGGTAGCCGGTGCTTACCGTGCGTTGTGCGGAAAGATGTTAGCACAGGTTATCTGCACCCTGCGTAAGAAGCAGGTGGCAACCAAGGAGTATTTAACTAACAAGAAGAATACAATCAGGTGGTTGAATGCAGGGAGCGAAGGAGTCATATCGTTTAATGATATGTGCGACACGTTAAACATAGACCCGGACAGTACGAAACGTGCGATCCATGTCTATGTTGATAATCCAGATGCCAGTCCCATAAGCAATACAGTCGTTGGAGTACTACATCATGTCAGTTAGTAATAAACCAGTAGAAGTATTTGAGGATAGGGAAGATACCCTTCGTGGCAGGATCGTAGCCTACATGGAAGAGGCCAAGGTTGTAGCCAGTGATGGTCTGTCTGTCTCAGAGTTTGCTGAACTATTGTTTGGTGCTGTTCGCCTGTCAGTGCAGGGCGTGGAGCATATATCTGGATTGTCCGGGCAGCAGAAGCGTGACTTAGTAAAGTCAGTAGCGGGTGATATCTTTGACAACCTAATCATGTTCTGCATCCCGATGCCATTGAAGCCAGTGTGGTGGCTGGTTGCCCCGGCGGCTAGGTCGTTATGCGTTTCTCTTGCTGGCGGTTTAATAGAAGTACTCGTACCCCTCCTACCGAAACTTGATTCATGATTGTTTACGCACTTATAGCAGCAGCCGTACTCGCATTGCTTTGGCCCAGTGGTCTGAAGCAGAAGAAGCCACTGATTAATATCGATGACCTCGATAGCATGAAGCCGGTGCAGCCCGAACGCCATAGGGTTAGATACTTAGATGCGGTCGCCTGCTTACAGAAGGTAGCCAAGCGTCTGGAGTTGACCGAAGAATTAGAAGACGACCAGAAGGAAGCACTCGAAGTAATTACCTTGGCCCTATCAAGAGGTAGCGTAAGTGAAGACTAAGGTTATTATAGCATGTGCATTACTGGCTGCCGCTGTGTACTACAGTGGTACAGCCCGAACGCCAGACGTTCCCCCTCCCCCTGCTGGCCCGCTGAACCTTGGCCCGTTGTTGCAGGGTGACACAGCAGCGGACGACTGTTGCCTTATCGCATGCATGTGTACTGAGATAGCAGAGATTATTGAATGGGATGGAATGCAGGACACACCATTGCTCACGACAGGCACGGCACTCGACGCATTCAGAACTAGGACACGCAAGTTTTTATGCAGGGGAGAATCAATTGGTGATCGACAACCAGCAGTAAGAGATGCTATCGCTGGTTATCTTGACGAGAAACTAGGCAACAGCGGTGGGGAGATTTCGCAGGATGATCGTGACGAATGGGTTGCGGCATACCGAGACATAGCGGAGTCTGCCAGACATGCGATTCAATAAAGAAACAATAGCCGCCTGTTGTTTACTGGTGGGTGTACTCGTACTGGCCTATGTCAGTGACGGAGAAGCGTTGCCAGTTAACTATGGTTACACGCCTGATCCATCAGGTGCAAGGGAGTTTGCTGCTGGCCTGCCATCACCTACGTTTGCTCAGGCTGCACCGGATGCAATGGAAAAGGTTAAGCCCGAGGATACATTCTTGTGGCGTGCAATGGACTCAGCCCATCGTGCTAGATATGGCACGCCATTCAAGGTGTCACACCAAGGTAGTGTCGGATCATGCGTGGCTCACGGTGCGGCACATGCCATCTTCGCAAGTGAATCAATGGCGTGGTCATTGGGTGAGCGTAGTGATCCACCCGAGTGGGCAAACCAAGCCAGCATATATGGTGGATCGCGTGTGGAAATTAGAGGAAACAAAACTGAGAACCGAGGCGGCGATGGAAGCACAGGTTATCACGCAGCCAAATGGCTGAGTGAGTACGGTGTAATCTATCAACGTCCATACCCATCAGT
>JGI24005J15628_10000678_pt1 | contig 19084 bp, 15 predicted proteins | sample LinPmetageLP40_FD_15628 | JGI IMG/M metagenome (IMG submission 15628)
GTCCGTCTTCCTCGAAACGGAACGTAGCGCGGAGGGTCTCGTCTCCTGTCAGCCCGTACGGGTCAGCGGCTTGGGCGCGCTTCTGTTGACTCTTGATGATTGCGCGGACAGCAGACGGGTTCTCTGCTACCTGGTTGACCATCTCCCCGAAAAGCATGTAATAGTTGGAGGCTGTGGCAAACATCTGGCCGACGTATTGTTGAACAATATCAGGCACTTCCGAGTATGAAAGCTGGGACTGCCTTGCCAGTGCGGCTGCTTCTGACGGAGGTTCTCCGCCAGCCAGAGCGGATTCAAACACTCCCCGCCTAAACGTCAGCTCGATTGCTTCCGCCATCCTGGCGCCCATTGACCTGGTGGCGGGGTTGGCTGCGTCCAGTGCTACCTGCCACCGATCGGCCACGCCCTTGTCGCTGGCAGCCTTCCGCGCGCTCACCAGCAGGTCATTAGCAAGGCTGCCCACGCGCTCAGCCTCAAGGCGGGTAGCGCCAAGGCCATACACGTCCATCATCTGTTCGACCTGTTGGGGCGTGTATGTCACGCCCTCTGGAGTCGTCAGGATCCCACCGTACTTGCGGTTGGCCCATTGCCTCGGATCCAAGCGGCGCCCCAGCTGGCCAAGAGCTGCGGCTGTCTTGGATACTCCAATGGTGGCAATGGAGAGCACTGGAGCCTCCACCAGACGCCCCAGATGGAGGGGAAGGTTGGGCACGGCGTACCCATACCGCAGCCCATACACTGCGTTCCTGGCCCAGGCTGACCCATCATTGGCCAGGTCCTTGACAAGCTGCGACCATGAACCACGTTGACGAACAGGCACCACGTCCAGAAGGGCTGCGAACTCCTCCCCATTTTCTGCGATCTTCTGTTCCAGCCTGCTGGCGGCTGTGTCGTATTGCCTGACCACTCCCTGGTAGTCCTCTGGGCGGGGTGCCTTTGGCAGTCCAGACGGTAGCCCGTGACTGCGGAGGATATCGGCGTCCTCTTCGTTTCGGAGTATGGCCTGGGCTAAACCTTCGGCCTCTCTGCTGGTCTTCGCTACGCCCTTGCGGACCATCTCCTCCAGGTACTCCCGGAACATGGCGCGCTCCCAGTTGGCGCGGCCTTGCGACGTGGCCACGCGAGCGGCCAGGCCTTGACGGCCAGCGATGTCCCCGGAAGCAATCAGTCGGCGGTCAACGTCAACCAGCGCCTGGACCGTTGGGTACTCGTCTGAGCCTTCCAGGATTGCGCCCACTGCTGCGCGGGTCTTTTCTGTGAGCTCTCCATAAACGTGGCCCAGTACGCGCTGCCATACTGCGTCTGGCCGTTCGGGAGACATTCCCACCAGGGCGTCCAGTGCTTTCTCGACCGTCCCGTACTCTCGAGCCGCTTGGTCCAGCGTTTCGCCAGCTGTCCGGAATGCTTGGCTGGCTGCGGATCGGATGTTCTCCCGTGCTTTCTCGATAGACAGGCTGGGCCGACCTTCCTTGCTTACAACCGCGCGCAGTCGTCGACCTATGCGGCCATCCAGGAGCTTGGGGTTGTTGGCTCTGCTGACGTAGGATTGGAGGTCAGACAGGCGCCTGGTGGCAGTGGCAGCCCCACGCCCAGCACGCAAGGCCGCAAGGCTTCTGATCTCCTCGAGCGCTGTCCGTATGGTCTGCGCGTCCAACTCGTCCCAGGTCTGGACGCCTGCCAGTCTCGAGACAGGGGTGGAAGCACTACCGAGGTGGGCGCCCACTTGCGCGCCACTTCGTCCGGGGTGCTTCGTCCGAACAGACGGCCAGCTGTCCTGGGGTCGTTCCCCATGGCCTGCGCGGCACGTTCAACGATTGAGCGAACCCCAGGCCCTCGAGCTGTCGCAGTGGCTGCCTGGAGGCCGTCCGTTGCAATCTGGGCGGCCAGGTCATCGGCTACCCGCTCAAGGTCGGCGCCCAACTTGGCGTCAGACTCCGTGACTGCACGCTGAAGCCGTCGGAGCTCCTGACTGATTCCAGTGGCGTCTCTGTTGATGACTGTCCCAACTTCGGCGGCTGCGGCCTTGCGGATGGCAGGAGCCACAGAGCTGGGAGCGGCTACGGAGTCCGTCACCATCACCATGTCGCCTGGACTGTTGCGGACCAGCTCCTCATGGATGCGCAGGTAGCCTGGCGCTGAATCGCGCAGAGCTCCTACGGGTACGTCAGGATCTTCCCCCAGCGCTCGAGACGCTACCCGCGCCAGCTCGTCTACGGTCGCAGCTTCGGACGCTTTCACGGCGTCAACCGCTGCCTGGACGCCAGCCTCACCCAGGGAGGTGGTCTGATTGCGGATCACCTGCTGGGCCACGTTTCGCAGGATTCGAGCGTCTGCCTGGGGCGTATCAGAGACAACGGCGGCCAGGTCGGCTGCGTAGTTGATGGCGCCCACGTCTACGGAGTCTGCGAAACGTATCAAGTTCTGGGTGGGGCTCAGGATCGGAGCATACCGGGCAAGGGAGCGCCCAAGTCCACGAGACATTCGGGCGGCTGTGCCTGGGCCAGTAGGTATCGCCAGGGAGGCCAATGTCCCAGCCCACCACGCTGCGTCTTCGTCTCCGTAGATGCGGGCGTATTCGTCGCGGAGCGCTGGGACGCTGCGGAACTCGTCACCGTATCCGCGACCCACCGTCACGTTCCGAGCCAGCCGCAATTCGAGGTCATCAGCCTCCGACGCTACCCGGCGCTCCTCTGGGTCTGTCCCGCTTGGAGCCGTGCGAAGAACTCCCGTGGTAGGCGTCTTCTCTTCGCGCGTTGTGGCAATACCTGGCAACGGGCGGATGGCGGCCGGAAGCGCTTCCAGCCCTTGCTCGATTGCGGCTGTAACTGGCAGGCCTGTCACGGCTTCGACGCCTGCGCCTATGGTGCGAGGCACGACGGAGATACCCCGCAGGATGTCCGTGGAACTGGCTGTCTCTGGTAGNCCCAGCCGCTCGCGAACTTGCGCGACCTTNAACCCAAAATTCTCCGGGTCAATGGCTTGGCCTGTTGTTGGGTCTACGTCGTAGCCGAGTAGGCCGAACTGAACCTCCGCCAGCAGGTTCTCTGCTACGCCTGGAACGGCTCGAAGCGTAGCAGCCAGCGGGGTCTCTACGATTGCGCCTGTGCCACTGGGGCGAGACAATACGCCTGATACCGCTGCTTCTGGTTCTTCAAACTCAGGAACCGGACGGCCAGCGGCCTGGGCTTCTGTGATTGCTTGGCGTTGGGCTGCGATCTCCTCTGCTCTCCGTCGTGCTTGGTCTTCTGTCAACACTACCTGCTGGGCGAATGCTTCCTGGAGCTCCTGGCCTGGCGTCGGTGAAAGCAAGGTCTGCCCATCGTCATACAAGCGCCGAAACCCCACAGGCTCAGCCAATGGGGCCTGATAGATCGGTTCCTGTCTGATTCTGGTCGCCCGAAATGGTGGCGCCACGTATGGCGGAGCAGTGGGTCGGGCGCGTCCGTCAATGCGCGTGATGAACTCCAGAGCTTCCACGCGCTTGGATCGCTCCTCTGCCAGCAGGCGCTCATAGTCCGCCAGCTCCTCCGTCGACCTCTCTTGCTGAGTCTTTGCTGGGTCGCGATAGGCCGCCCCTGCTCGCTCCTTTGCTGCGTCTCTGGCGTCCAGCTCAATCCGTGCGCGCCTCTGCTGGTCTCCCTCAAACTCAGGGAATGGAACTGTCTGGCGCGGAGGGGATGGAGTTGCAGCCGCGCGCCTGCGCTCCAGTTCCCTGCGTGCCTGTTCCCTGTAGGCCTCATCGGCAGTGGTCATGGTCGACCACCAACGATCAAGGCCAACTCCTGGTCCGTCATGTCTCTGACGCTTCTGGTTGAGGTTGGCGCCGGGGTTGGCGCTGGCGCTGGTGTCGAAGGAGCAGGCGCGAACACTTCCACGGCCTGCGCTTGAGTCATTGCTGGACCAAGTGGCTGTAGACGCGCTGGCGCTGGCGCTGGCGCTGGCGTAGCGGCTGGCGGAAGTGGAGCAACTGGCGCGGGTGCGACTTCGACCACTTCGTCAATGGTGACACCACCACCAGACAGCAGGTCAGCGGGCGCGTCTTCTGGCTCTGCAAACATTGACCGCATGGCCTGGCGTGATTGGTCTGGGGTCAAGCCAGAAGCGCGGGCGCGCTGGTACGCTTTTCGGCCCTCCTCTGCTCTGGCTTCTGTGCTGGCTGCGGCTGTGGCCGCCTCGTCAACCATCTGAGCCACACGGTTTTTCTCGACTCGTGCGCTGTTGAGTCGTTCAGCTTCTCGAGTTTCAAGCGCTGCCAAGCGGGCGTCAGCCTTCTCGACTCGTGCCACCTGTTCTGCCTGGAGTGTGGCCTGTGTTGGGGCGTCGACACCTTCGGAGCGTTGCCTGTCAAGCGCCAGCCCGAACGCTATCGCCGACTCCAACTCTCTACCCTTCAAGACCTTCCCCAGCTGGCGCTCAAGGTCCACCACGGTCCACTCTACCCTGGTCATCTCATACTGGTCCAGCAGTCGCTTTACAGCGGTCTGGTCGCGCGTAGCGGCCTGGAGCTCCTGGCCTGCCACCTCATCCAGTAGGCGGTCAGCCGTCCGAGCGTAGCCATACATGGGCGTGCCCTTGAACTCCAGGTATGGGTCATCTGGGTCCAGACCTCTTTCGATCAGCTGACGGCGCAGACGTTCTTGGGCTGGATCTCTGAACTGGGGCTCCAGCTCTGCTGCGCGCGTCTCCAGCTCTGCCACCTTGCGGGCCTGGTCGAGGTAGCGCTGGCTGAAGAACTTCCGCTCATCGTTTCGATATGCCTTCGATGCCTTCGCGCGACCGTATGTAGCCTGGGCTACGCGGAGCCCCTGCGCCACCTCCTCTTCTGTCGCGTCTGGGTATTGAACCGCCAGTTCCTCTGCTGTGACTCGCCCATCATCGAGAAGTGAGAGGTACGCGCGGTAGGCGTCGTCCTCTGTGGCGAACAGAGACCCAGCGGGAAGCGCTGCGGCTGCTCTCCTGTTGGCCTCTGCCTCTCCCTCAAAACCGCCGGTGATCCCAGCAGGGCCGCCAAACTCCAGAATTTCCATGGCCCTCCGCGTGGCCTCCAGGTTCTGCGTCCGCTGTGGGCTGACCGATGGAGCGCCGCTTGGGACGGCTGGCCGGTCTCCAACAGGAAGCTCGCTACGCCATGTGGCCACCATGGCTTCAGACGCGCCCAAGGCAAGGGCGTCTGCTGCTACCGCGTCGACCTGGGCCGGCGTCATGCGCTGGCCGTCCTTGTCTCCGCTGGCAATGGTTGACAGCTGGATCCCAACTTGGCCGGGAAGCGCTGGGTCCAGAATAGCGCGCGCCCAGGTGGGCGTCTGCTGGCCGGCTGCGCGAGCGCTTGAGGCTGTCGAAATGGCCCGCTGCGCTGCGATGTCTTCGAGGTCTACCATACCGATCAGCTGACCGGCGATCCCGCTCTGGTCTTGGACCTGGGACAACGCGGTGTCGAGCTGGTTGAACTCGCTGCGGACCTGGGCTGCGTAAGATTGCGCGGCCTGGAATCGCTGCTGTTCGTCGGCCAGGTCCCTGTCAATCCGCTCAAGAGTCCGCGCGTAGCGATAGCGGGCGTCCAGGGCGTCCAGGTACTTGTCTCTGCGTGGCATGGTCAGCTCCTGGGGGGCGCGCGGTTAGAATGCGGGGTGGCCTGCTGGCTCCGCGTTGCACGTCGATACTCCTCGAGCATCTCCGCGTCTGTCTTGACAGCGCCTTGCCGGATGCCCTCAAGTTCTGTCTGGTACTGCATCTCTGCCACGGTTCCAAGCGCTTGAGCGCCTGCGGCTGCGGCGCCTCCCAGAATCTGGGTGACACCCTGCACAGTCCCCGCCCTGCGCATGGCTCGCGCTTGCTCCAGGCCAGCAATTTCCGCCTGTTGGGCGGCCTTTGTGGCTATGTCGGCCTCCGTCTCCACCTCGCGGATACCTTCCTCCATTTGGCGCGCTTCCTGCTGGGCGATCTGTTCACGCAAAAACAGGTCCCGACCAGTCACCACGGGAGCGGCTGCGGCTTCGCGCAAACCTCGCGATTCCGCGTCACGCAGTAGAGCACCACGCTGGGCTGTGGCCTCTGCTCGGATGCCTTCGCGCCCTGCTTCGGTCAACCCCAACTCTCCACGGCGCTCCATCTCCTCGAGCTCCTCCAGGCGCTTCCGATCGGATGCGCTGAAGGCTTGGCGTGATTGCGCAATGGTTCCAGCGCCTTCAATTCCGCCCTTCAGGGCTGCGGCTCCAGCTCCCAGGGCTAACAGTGTACCGACCGCCATAGGGGCCTCCTTAGTCGTAGGTGACTTCGACCGCTACGCCCCAGTTCAGGATTGCGGTGCGGTCAATGGTTGACAATGCAGCCAGGCCCACGGTGTAGCGCTGCGGGCCGTTCGCAGCGTGCAGGTGGACACCATCATGCTGACCGTATCCAACATAGGTATACGGACACTGGGCGCCAGCTGGCACTGATGACGCGGACCAGCCGTTGTAGTTGTTGACGGTCTCAAGGCTGGCGCTCGAAATCACCAGCCCAACGTTCCCCACGTATGGCGCTACGTATGTGTACCGCTCATCAGTACCTGGACCGCGCGCCCCATCATCTGGGCCAGCCTCCAGCTCAAACCAGTAGTGGAACAGGCATGTGGCTGGAGCTCTAATGTCCAAGCTAAATGCAGTNCCCGGCAGGACCTCGAACTTGGATGCGCCAGTGTACCTGCGGCCAGTCAGGGCGGACGTGGCAAACGTGACACGGACAGCNGCGCCTCCGCTCCACTGACCACCCTGGTATCCAGTGACACCATGCTGAAGGCCTCGGATCGGATCGTAGAGGGGTGGCTGGACGTGTCGACCGTCAATGAATTGAGCGTTCCGCAGGTCGGCGGGGACAACGCCCTCATGCAGGTAGACGCGCAAGGCGTCAACATTTCCCTGGACATTGCTGCTTGTGAGGGCTGTGCCGGCGCTGAATGAATTGGGCGGAGTGTAAGCCATAGGTCATCCCATCCGCTGGTGGATTGCTGTCAGCTGGCCGCACGTAAGCTGCATCTTCTGAGATGCGGCGCCCACATGAGTCACCAAGTCCAGCCTGTTATTCGCTGCATTAAACCCGGCATGGTAGATGCCATGCGCCACAATTCGCAGACCATAAATGGTGGTGGATCCTGTCGGGTTGAGCCAATAGGCGCCGGAAACTCCACCCCAGTGAAGGTCTTTCTGGGTCCGCGCGTCTGTCGCCCCGTTAACGGCGTTTCCTTGCGCGCTGTACTCAAGCCAGGCAGGAACGATCGACTGGGCCGCCATGTTGCTGGTGTTCTCGAACGCTGGACTTCCGGACTGATAGTTTCCCTGTCCTGGAACGGGGACCCAGTTGGTCAGTCCAGCGCTGGTGGTGTCCATCTCCAGGTGGATCACCCAGCAGGCTAAGCAGTCGTTGAGCTCAAACTGCCCACTGGACCCATCATCTATAGCAAGCAGGCCAGAGTTAGTGTTTCCAGTATATGGACGGCCGGAAATCACAGGTTCTGCACTGGTGTCCCAGTAGACGCGCAGAATCTCCCCGGTTCCAATTGTCCAACCACTACCGCCAAAGACCAGCCTGGTAGTCCCTCCGCCTACTTCGTACAATGTGGCTGGAGAGCTGGCAGCGCTTGGCACAGACTCAACCACGCTGTGGTCGTATACGCCAGTACCCAACTTGATTCGAGCGCTGTCAATCGTAATTAGGTTTTCCGTGCGAATCTGTGGCAGGTCAACGGAACCTGCTGCATGGTTCGCCAAGTCCAGCGCTCCTGATTGGCTGTAGTCAGTGAACCGCGTGTTCAAGTCTGTGGCGTCTATAGACTGGCCAGGTTCAAGGCGCGGGCGAATGATTCGAGACATAGAGAACTCCTACCGATAGCGCGCAATGGCCAGAACTTTGCACCCGAAAACGTGCGCCTGCATCAGATGCTTTCCAGCGGCTGGAGCTCCTGTGAAGACAATGGCGTCATCCTGACCAGCAGGGGTGAACCTCCATTCATATTCTACGGTGAGATCGCCCTGTGGGTATAGGCCGGACCCAAAAATCCTGAATGAATCCATAGACTTAGCGGTCCCCAAGCGTTCAGCCATAACCACTCCAGCCACGCTAATTCGCAGGCGCATTCGCTTCTGATTTGGTGGGTGATTGTTATTATCTGTCTGTTGAAACGCTGGAAAAATTGCAGCCAGTCCCGCCCATTCAATGTGGAGCTGGCCACCTTGGAAGCCTGTCAGGGTCTGAGTGTGGGCTGTCCGCCAGCCTCCGCTGTATTCCTGATAGGTGACGGCCCGAAACTGAGTGGCCAATGTGTCGGCCGCCGTGGCTCGGATGTTTTCCTGCTCTCCTCGCGTCGTGCCAGAACCCCAGAGCGGCCCCTGCGTTCCGGCAGGCTGGCCGCCACTGGCCCAGACTTGCCTGACAGCGTTGGTGACCATGTTGGTGTTGCTGTAGGCCTGTTGGGGCGTCTGGGTGCGATCCAGGGTGGTGATGGCTGACTGACTGCTGCGGAGCTCCGCGTTTAGCTGGTCGGCCTCTGTGGTCTGGTTCGTTCGGGCCTGGTGGTTGGTCCAGTACTTCATCCGCGTTTCCCTGCGATGGTGGACGTGGGTGGCATCCGGTACTCCACCTCCCATCCGACAAAGAGAAGGTCATCCGTCGTGGAGACCTCGAGCGCGAACCACGCGCAGGACTGCTGGGCCACCGCAATCCGCAGCGGGACCAGCTGGGTGTCCTCCCATTCGTTTGTCCCAATGATGGCGGAGTCATACACTGGAAGGTTCGCTGAGTCTGGCGGCTGGGCCAGGTAGCTACGGGAGGCAATGCCAACGCGCTGGAAGTCTTTATAGGCGTAGGCGTCCACGTCCACGCTGCCAGTCGTCATGGTCCAGAGGGTGGCGTACTGGACGCGCTTCTGAATCTGCGCGTCGCCCAGGTCGAGCCAGGCAGTCTTGAGGATAGAGGTGGGTGGTCCGTTCTCCACGTAGGCGTCGCCCTCAATCCGTCCACCCATGGTGCGGCGCTGGGACAGAATAAATAGCCCTGACTCACTGTCTGCTCCAGCCTCTGTTCCCGTGTTGTGACCGAATACCAGCTCCCCGTTGTAAAGCCGATCAAGAGACCCAACAGGGAAGCCGGTGCGCGTACTCCACCCTTCTTTCTCCGTGTGAAACACCAGACCCAAATTTGGGCGGTCATTGCCGTCTACCGGAATGTAGCAGTGGTACGCGCGGTCCATTGGGGAATACCGGCCCACAGCGCGAGCGGCGCAATCTGGCGTCAACCGTCGAAGGGTGCGCTTGATCGGTTCGCTGAGGCGTAGGACCTGCATCTCAGACCCACCATCGAACCCACCCTGGAGAGCGTAGACGCCATCCTGGGCCAGGAACACCACGCCCAGCCCTGGCACCTGGTCAACCGTGTGAGGGCTGCGGCACGCTACCTGGCTGGTCACTGTCGTGGCAGAGAATCCGCTGGTGAAGTCTCCCGACACCACGTCCACTCCATTTTCACGGAGCACCACCAGAACCCGGTAATGGGCGAACAGGCGCACCACGGCGCCTCCAGGCGCGGACAGGCGAATGAAGTCAGCCCCACCAAACTGGTCCGGTAGGCCTGGGGTAGAGAAGTAGAGGGTATGGGGATCTGACGGCCCACCGTCCAAGAACAGGCAGTCCTGGTAGACAGCCGCTGTCCCAGCTCGAGGGGACGGCATTGGAACAGACGCGAGATCGGAAGGCGCAAGCGATCCGACGGCCGTCGATCTGGCTGCGTCAAACCACAGGTCTTCCGTGTTATTCCGCACAATGTCTATCAGATAACAATCAGTGTCTGAATAGGTGGGGCTGTCCACGGCCACGTTTTGGGTCCGGTAGATTCTGCGGGCCACTACGCCGTCTGGCCCAATCGGTAGCCGCATTGCGACGCAATACCGAAACCCAGCGCTGCCGTTCACAATTTCCCACTGGACCGATACCTCATCGGACAGCGGGGACTCGCTCCCGTTCTCCATCAGGTAGGAGACACGGTACCGGAACTCCTGACCCTTGGCCTCTGCCGCACCATCAGCAAACCCCAGACCATACGATCCAGGATCGCTGATAGCTCCAGCCTCCGCTGGCCACCACAACGTCACGCTGTCCCCGGTCACGTTGTCAGCTGACGCGGGAGCAGCCGCTGCCACGCTGCTAATGGTCTGCACCCCCAAGAGGTCAGGGCTGGGCGCTTGAGAAGCGAACCCCAGAGGCCTCGTCACGCCCAGAGTCAACGCGCCGGCCATGTGGGTAGTTCCAGGCAGTGGCCAGGGTCGAATCACCACAGGGGTGTCCCGTCCGTTGGTCACCAGCACTGCGTCTGCTATCGCAGTGTACTGGCTGGCAGCCTCTCCAGGCGCTGGAATGGTGCGGCCAGTCTGAACGGCGTATTTCTCGCCTACCCCACCAACCTCGTGGAACAGGTACAGCGTCCCAGCAGACTCAAACAGAATGGTGTAACGCCGACCACCTACCAGTTGTTCATAGACGAAGAGGCTGTCAATAGGTCCAAGAGTCTGGAACGGCTCAAACTTGTTTGCAGGGTTTGGCCTGTACTTTTCGTATCCGACGCGAGTCGACCACCCGAACGTCCGAGGGTCCACGGTGACGTTCTGGAGCTCTCCAAGCTGTCCGCCGGTTGTGGCAGGAACTCGACTACGGCGCCCAGCTCTCGAAATTGTTGAGTAATTCCCTGCACTTACAGCCTCACGGGGTGAAGGTCAGCGGGCCAAAAATATTTGGATAGCGCTGGATGTCGCTCCCACCACGCTGGATCCGTCGGGGTGGTTGACCCAGGTATCGGGCCTCCATCTCCCGCGTCAACGTGACACGTTTTCGCTGATAGACGGCGGACAGCGCGGGGTTGTCGTGCTTGAGCGCGACCTGTTCGAGAGCTGCGTAGGCGATCGCCTGACTGAATGCAGCGGGAACCAGCGGGATGTCTGTGTCTTCCCTCATCGGTCGGGGTGCCACCAGGCGGCGGATTCCCATCGTAGTGTCTGCGCTGGGGTGGGGGTACAGCTCGATAGACGGGTAAACCCCGTTGGCGTCCTGGTACCGGATGGCAGCGGCCTGGAAGGACTGGCCCTCGAGCACGGTCAGACGAGTGTTTGGCACCAGGGTCACACCACCCGGAGGGGCCACCGTGTCTGTGTTGGCGGTGATGCCTCCGCTGCCATCGTGGCGTAGACGCTGCGGAGCGTTGATCCCCAGAGCTGGAGCAGTGAAGTAGTACCGGCGATAGAGCCCGGTGGCGCTGGGGACAGTCTCCGGAGCCAGCGCTAGTTCCTGGGTGTCCTGAAGCGTGATGGTGGTGACGGCTGACAGGCTGGACTCAAGGCCAGCGGANACGCCAGGCCCATAGGACTCTGGCGTGTAGCTGCCTGGNCCCAGGACGTTGACCATGTAGATGTTGAGGGTCCGCACGCCACGCCCAGCGCCTGGAGTGGTCACGGTAATNCCTCGAGCTGTCCGAGGTGCTGTGACTCGCGTGCCTTCGCTGGGCAGGTATGCCTCTGGCGTTCCGAGGAGCTCCCGCGAGAAGCGTCCATAGTCGCGCTCATACTTCGAGAGCTGGAACTGCGGGGTGGGGGTCCCGGTGTCCATGTCGGAAATCATCATCAGCGTGGCAGTATCTCCAGCCAAGTACACTTGACGCTGCTTCACGGTGACCGCGTAGCCGCCACTGGCTCCTCCGAAGTCCCTGTCAAGGAACAACTGGTTGACGCTGGCCACGTAGCGAACGACGTACTCACCCTCGAGTCCGTTGGAGTCCTTGATCGTGACAGTGCCTCCCTCCCAGGAGCTACCCGGAAGCACTGTGGAGGAGCTGGCTGGGAACCCAGCGCCGGCTACCGTGGCGCTTCCATTCGTCACGTTGAACGTAGATGGAGCGTCCGTTGGTACCACCACGTCACCCTCCCGCTGGCAGAACATCCAGGCGCGATCTGTGAGAAGGCGCGTCTGGGCATCATTCAACAGGGCGTCAAGCTGGCCGTCATACGTGCTGTTGGTCGGGTCGTAGTCCAGGAGGTTCCCGACATACGCGCGGAGGTCTGCAAGGTTCAACGGGAACTCCTATAGGAAGACCCCGCCCAGCACAGGGCAGGACGGGGCCAGTGTAGCGCGGGGGACGCTACTCGAAACTACATGGACGGAATGACCCAGACATCAGCGGTATTCAAGGTGGCGTTCCCAAGAGCAATGGCGCAGATGTTGACGTTGGCAGCGTCTGCAATCGAAGCACGGCCAGAGGTCGTGCCGTCGATCGTCAGGGCCAGGTTGATGGTCGTAGCCGTTCCTACTGCTGCATTTTCAGCGTAGCCAGCGACGGTGACCACAACCTTCTCGCCTGCGGCTGCGGCTGCCAGAGCGACCCCAACAGTGGGAACGCCGATAGCAATTGCTCCACCGCTGGTGTCGATGACCTTGACGTACAGCGCGCGGTCAGCTCCAGTCTTCGACGAGTCGAGAGACACAAACTGGCCCGCAGCGATGGTGCCACCTGCCAGGAACGTCTGACGCTTGGAGCGGGCCGACTGGTTGGCAGCGGCGCCGGGGATGAGGGACTGGATGAGTGTGGACGTGGCCATGGCTTATGCCTCTGCGTTGAGGAGAAGGCCGTGGGAGGCCAGGTGTCCGGTGGCAAGCTGCATACGACACATGATCATGGCAGCCTCCGTAGCGGTGCCAGGTACCGGCATCATGTCCGACATCTCGAAGAACCCATCCACGTCCGCGTAGAGGCGGAACTGGTTGGAGCTCAGGACGTAAGCGGAGACGGGGACAGCAGGAGCGCCAGCGGTGAAGCCCAGGTTGGGCTCTACATAGATGCGAGCGCCGCGCCACATGGCCACCATGTCACGGTCCAGGCCGGCCCGGTTGGCCTCGGACGTGTACTGGACGAACGACTGCTGCTGAGCCTGGAAGGCTGCGAAGCACTTGGGGCTCATCAGGATGATGTCAGGGAAATCCCCGCCTGGGTTGTTCACCTGACAGTCAATCATGAGCTGGTCAAGGTGAGCCAGAGCAAAGTTTCCGCCACTGTTGAAGAACTGGTTGTACCAGTTCTGGGCGCGGTAGGTCGTCTTGGCCAGGCCACCCACGACGTTCACCTGGGAAGCCTGGGCTACGCCCTCGAGCCAACCGGTACCCGCTACGGCGGTAGCGCCAAACAGGGTTTCAAGGCTCGGAAGAACGGTGGAGGTTCCAGCAATCACCTGCTTGGAGACTTCCTTCTTCAAGCTCAACATTACATTGTTGACCTTGCTCTCAAGGATGTTCACCACGGCCAGGTCGCCCTTGTTCGCCAGCTTCTCAACGGCGCTCAGGATGATCGGCTGGGTGAAGTTGGCCCATTCAAACCGCGACTGGGTGAAGGGGTCCGTCACGGCCATTGACACAGGGTTGAACCCTGCGCCGGTCAGCTCAGTGATCGTGGTGTGGTCACCAAAAATCACAGGCTCGTCGATGCGGGAACCGCCGGAAACCTTGATCAGGTTTCCGCTGGCTTCGATCGCACGGAAGAGGGGGTGAGCGAGGAACGAGTTGTCGACCAGCTTGTCCCGGAGGAGGCGCAAGGTGGTCGAGAGTACAGAACTGGGGGGGGCCATGAGGGCCTCCGATAGCAAGAGGGGACCAGTGGTTAGGTGGCGTGCCTCCTGCGGAGGTGCCTGCACGTCCGGATAGGCTCCCTGACGGGGTGGCCTTGGGCGTTCACCGGCACTGTATCAAGTAACTCCGCGTGATGACAACAGAATCACTGACCGTGCATCTGTTTGGCCATGCGGTACAGGTCTGCGGCGCTCATCTTTTTAAGGTCTGCCCTGGACGCTTTCGGAGCTGTCGTTCCCCGACGCGGAACGCCCACAGCCTGCGCGGCCTGGCGCTTAGCTGTCCGGGTTGCCTTCTGGCGCTCTGCGCGCTCTGAGGCCTCCACCTTCCCCCGCTTTCCCTTTGCTGCCCAGTAGGCCGTCTCCAGGTCCAGCGACTCGTTGACCTCGAGCATGGCCTGGACATCAGTGCGGAGGCCTGTGTCCTCGGTGAACTCTGGGTGCTCCTCAAGGAAGCCCTGGTACGCCTGCTCTGCTGAGCGGGCGTCGAATTCGCGCTGAACGGCTTCGGTCATCTCATTGATTCGCTCCTGGGCTGCTCTCTCCACCCTGGCCATCACAGATTTCTCGTCCCACGGGTCATAGCTGGGCAGGTCGTCCGGCAGCTCTTTCCGAACGGACAGCAGGGCTGCGCGTTCTGCCTGGAGCTCTTTCCGCAGGCTGGCCAGCTCTTGGGTCTTCTTCGTGTAATCCGCGTGCATTCCCTTCATCAGGTCAGCGGCGCCGGGGTCAAGGGTTTTCACGGAGTCCAGCGCTTCTGACCAGCTGGGACGCTTGACCTTGACCTCTGGCGCCTCTGCGGCCTCTGGGCCTGGGTCGCTGGTGTCCTCTGGCGCTTCGACGGCTGGCGCTGTTTCGGTGTCACCGTCGAAGCCCAGTGGGCCGGTGGCGGCCAGGACGGCCTCTGCTGTTGATTCGTGCGGGGTGGTCATGGGACTCCCTTCTGTGGTTGGCTGGCTATTCGGCCAGTTCAATGGGCTGGCCCACTCTGCGATACCAGGGTGGGTTGTAGCCTGGGGCAAGTGTGAAGCGGATGGAGTCCCCGAAGAACGAGGAACCCAGGGTGATGACGCTGGCGTTCTGAATTCTGTCGACCAGGAACGTCCGCCAACCAGGTAGTCCGCCAGTGGCAGACGCTGACCTGGGGTCCACGTAGAGGTGCAGGTAGGTCCGGCCTGTCCTGTTGTCCCTCCAGATGGCGTGGGGGTTTCCCTCCCGCTGGCCTCTGGCGCCTGGCGTGGTCGGTTCCTGCCATTTGTCAACGTAGTAGTAAGACACGGGAAGACGGTTCTTGATTGCGTACTTCAAGTTTTCGACGGTGGAACCACCGCCCACGTCGAAGTCCAGGCGAGCACCACCCCGCCCAGCTCGAGGGATGACACGGCTGGGACGTTTCCCAACACCGAATAGGCCCAGGAGCCGCTGGCGGAGTGTCCTGGCCATGGCTCAGCCCATCCGTGGGCGCATACGTTCCGAGAAGTCGAAGTCTTCGACCACTTCTACCTCCATTCCTTCGTCCATGTCGGGGAGGTCTGTGGGTGCCTCCTCGTCAGGCTCGACCTGGGCCAGGAAGTCCCGAAAGTCCCTGTCCCTTGCCAGGGACATGAGTGCAGCGGTGATAGCTGTCAGCTCCTGGTCGCCTTTGATTTCTTCAAGCGCGACAGGCAGCGGGCTCCCGTACTCCTTGGCAGCCTCAGACAGGACAGCCAGGAACCGCACCATCTCAGGGTCCATGGCTTCGACTGCTTCGGTGTACTCGCCCTCTCCCAAGTCGAGCCCCAGGAGCTGAGCGACCTGAACAATGGCACGACCCAGGCCAGTCATGACGGCTGGAGAGTAGGGTCGATCAGGAACCGGTACGACGACTGCCAGGGTCTCCCCTACGATGTCGTTCTCGTCTACGGCCAGTTCCTCGAACTGTGGAGGGAGAGAAGGGCGGCTGGCGCCATAGTCAACAGGCATATCAGACTCCAAGGGGAGAAGGGAACGGGAGCGCGGCGCCTTCTGGCGGGAGCTCCTCAAGGGGTGCAGGCTCTGGGGCTGGCATCTGTTCAGCCAAGGTGGTGGGCAGGTCGTAAGTGCGCACCAGTTCCTCCATCACCTGGGCAGGGTCTGCGCCCAGCTGGAGAAGCAGCGGGGCCAGGCGCTCGAGGCTCTGGCGCTTGATGTCGTCAGACATTGGCGTGGACCCAGCGTCCTGCGCCCAGTACCCGAAATCGCCGGTGAGGTCATCCGCAGACAGCATGGTGGGGCCAATAGGGTTGGGCAGCGCCAGCGGCTCCGCCTCATCTCCGAGCATGACACTCAACATGATGTTGAACGTACGGGCCACGCTGGTGGTCACTTCGTCGCGAGTCCGCGCCATTCGGCCCACTTCGCTGGACGTGTAGTCAGCCAACAGGCGCTGCTCTGTGGCTGTGGTGTTGGTCACCTCGCCACGAGTGAACGGCGCCATCAGGCCAGCATCGTTGATGTCGCTGGTCACGGTCTGAGCGTAGATCATGACATCCGCAGGAATTGGAGCGTTCGGGACAGACATGATGTTCCCCTCCAGCCCTTCACCTGGTGGGAGATCTACTTCAATGAACTCCCCGTCCCTCCCTTCCGAAATCTTCGCAGCGGCCTCGGCATCCAGGAACCCCGCGCGGACCATCCACTGTCGCGCCATCCGCCGGACGCCCTGGGATTGGTAGGTCCGCAGGACGTTGAGCTCCCGAAACTGGTCATAGCTCCGATCAAGGAGCGAGTAGCCCCGAAGCGGGGTGTCTGGGTCGCGTGACAGATACATGGGGATGATCGGCACCACTGGGCGTCCGCTGGCAGTCTTGAATGGAATTCCCGTGGTGACGTGCTCCACGTCCTCCCGCTCCTGCTCTGGCGTCTCCTCGTCAGGGTTGGGCGGTAGAGCTCCCACCTGGACGCGGATTCCCTCGAACAGGTATTCCTGGCCCTGCCTGTAGTCCTCGGACCAGACCAGCAAGCGGTCTGCTGTCAGGTCATAGACCTCGAACACTCGGACCCAGCGGTCTGAACTGTCCACGCCGGTGTCGCGCAGGATTGCGGCCTGGCCTCCTTGGCCGGTCTGGTCGATCCACTTGCTATAACTACGGGCGCGGAGCTCCCCAGCGTCTACGCCGTACCGCTCGAGCGCTTCCGGCTCTGGCATGAGGTAGACGTGGCCCACGTACCTCTGTTGGCTCCAGCTCCCAGCAGTCACGTCCAGGACCACTTCCCACGGTGCCAGGGCTGACGTGGCCACGCGCTTGAGGGGGTCGACGGACTCCACGGGGCTCATCTTGAGAAATGCGCAGGGGTAGATCAGACTCAAGCGCGTCACGTCCTCGAGCTGTTCGCGAATGGTCAGGAGGTACTGGTTGGCCGTAGCCTCTGCCACCTCTGCGTTTCCACGGGCGCGAAGGTCTGGAGTCACCACCACGCTGGGGTTCTTTGCGTACAGGCTCCCCAGGTAGGACTCCACCACGGCGTAGGCCTTCGGGACTTCGGTTCTCATTACCGTGTCTCGAATCGCGGATTTCTCCGCCCAGAAATCCGTCATGTACAGCGCCTTGAGCTCTTTCATCCGGTAGCGCTGGGCGTTCCAGTAGGCGTCATGGGCGGTCAGGATCTCCTGGATGTCCTCAGGCTCGAGCATGTAGGCCTCCTCAGAATGGCAGACTTGAGGCCCGTATCCTACGGGCGCGGGCCATGGTCAGCAGCTTGTCCACGCGAACCCCTGCGGCCTGCTGGGCCTGGTCCCTCCAGGATGGTGGGATGTCTCGAAGGCAGCGATAAGCCAGGGCCAGGGCCACGGCTGCGTCATCATAGCCCCCGCGTGGTGCTTCAGGGGCCACCTTCCCTGCGGGTATCGTCAGGCTGCGGAGCTCCAGCCACGTCACGCGGTCCAGAATGCGGATGACTCCCAGGGCTTCCCGCAATGTGTCGAAGGCGTCGAGCTTGGACTGGAGGGTAGTGGTCCAGGGCTTCTGAGTCTTTGGGTGGCGCCACTGGTTCCGGTACCGCGTGTATCCCAGCTCCAGGAGTAGAGCGTGGCCGTGGTTGTTGGATTCAGCCAGGACCAGCGCCTGGTTGTATCGGCTGGCGACCTGGACCACACGGTGCGCCCACTGGGCAGGGGTCGCCCTGTTTGAACGCTCTACATAGACCGGCTGGCGAGTACCGACGGAGACCACGGCAATAGCTGAATAATCCCCGCCCACTCCTCCACTAACGTCCACCCCCATGACGTAGCGATCAGCAGCATGGGGCGATTCCAGTTCCCTGCCACCATTGACCCCCAGGGCCTGGTGCTCCACCACCGTGATGTCCTGCATCGTAGAGTCATCGTAATACCCACCCTCCCTTTCCAAAAAGCAGTCATCCAGACATGCGGGGTACTCCCTGGCGAACTTGTGGCGCCCACCCAGCTGGCCCAGTTTGCGCTTTCTCCAGTGGAGCTGGCCACGGCTCAGGGCGTAGCGATTGGCCAGCGCTGTTTCTTCCTCCGTCGGCTCGAAGTCCTCTGGCACCATCTCCGGAGGGTCTTCATAGGCTGGGTGCTCCCACCACCACATGGTCAGCAGGTGCCAGCCGTTCTCCGGAGCTCCAGTTACCAGGCGCGCAAAATGGTCTCCCGGACTGTTGGCTGTGCTCTCCGCAATCAATACGCCCTCTCCCACGGCTGCGTCTGCCTGGGCCAGGACCTCCTCAAGGTCTGGAGCGTATGCAGCCTCGGACACCAGGACAGCCGCTGGAGTGAATGACCGGAGGCCAGTCTGGCTCCGCGAGGTGAAGGCCTGGAGGCTGGCGCCTGTGTCGGCGTAGACGATGCGGCTCCGCGCCTGACTCTGGATTGGTCGACGGAGGAGCTGGGGAGGGTCGCGGATCCAGCGCCGGCAATCGTCCAGGAGCATGGACGCGGAGTCGTCCCGCATCGACACCACAGCGTGCATGGCCGCGTGGCGGGAGGTGTACGCCATGTGGTGAAGGACGAACTTGGCTCCCGTCGTGGCGGCCACCTGGCGGGCCTTGATGACCAGAATTCGATTGTGGCCAGCTTCCACGGCCTCGAAGATGCGGCGCTGCATGGGCAGGGGGTCAAAGGGAATGGGGCGCTTGCTGTCTTTGTCCTGCACTTTGTGGAGCTTGCAGAACACGGAAGGCGTAGCCACCAGTTCTGTCACGTCCGCCACCAGGTCAGCTGGGACCGTGGGCGGGAGGTACGGCTGGGTCATCAGCTCACCAGGGTGAGCAAGTCCCGGAGCTCCGCCACGCCAGCGTCATCTGGGCAAACAGTCGCGTCCTCCACCTCCATACCAGCCTCAAGCACAAACCGGGCCGCCAGGAGCTGGGTCTGCTTCCCCGCCCCTCGAAGGCAGGACGCCACGGCCTGGATGGCCTCCGGGGTCAGCCTGTCCAGTTCCTGGCGGATGTCCATGCGGGGGGGGGTCATCGTGG
>JGI24005J15628_10000679_pt1 | contig 19073 bp, 6 predicted proteins | sample LinPmetageLP40_FD_15628 | JGI IMG/M metagenome (IMG submission 15628)
TAGTACCCAGTATAAAATTCGGATTGACTTACAAATGTTCCTTCATATTGTCTAGTACCTTCATATTGTTTAGTGTAGACACCTGTCCACTGCTTGAGATAATTTTTTGAGTACTGAGCTGCATAAGCTCTTTGTCCTTCATACTGCTTGGTATATGCTTTAACATAATTAGTAGCAAGATAGTTAGCAGTATAGTAACCAGTGTATTGCCCAGTGTATGTTCTGGTTCCAGTAAACTGTCCTGTATATTGACCTAAGTAGGTTGCAACCCAATTACCAATATAGGCTTTTTGATAGTTGTTACTATATTGAGCAGCGTATGTTCTATCACCAGCATATGTTCCTTCATAGGATCCAACGAAGATTCTGGCATATTGTTTATTATATGACCCTGTCCAATTGCCTTCAAACGTACCGACAAATTGTTTTAATCCTTCATAGTATCCTGTGTAGGTACCGGTAAAGGTTCCTTCATATGCTTTCTCGTAAACACCTACCCACGTTTGATCAAAAGAACCTTCGTACTGTTTAGTATAGATGCCTGTGTATGCACCAGCAAAGTTGTTAGAATATTGGCCGTCAAATGATCCCTCATATAATTTAGAGTATTGACCAATATATGCTTTAGTATATTGACCTGCATATTCTTTAGTGTAGTTTCCTAACCATACATGATCGTAGTTTGTTGTATACGTCCCAGTAAACGCCCCTTCATATTGTTTATCAAAAGAACCCTCAAATTGTCTACTATATTGACCAACGTATGATTTAGTATATGCACCAACATAACCTTTTGTATATTGCTTAGTAAATTGTCGAGAATATTGTCCAACAAATGCACCAGTATATTGAGCAACATATGTTCCTTCATATGTCTTATTAAAGTACCCAGTAAATGAGCCTTCATACTGTCCTGCATATTCTTTCGTGTACTGACCTAGGTAGACACCGACGTATGCTTTTGTATATGCTTTTTCATATACAGCTTGATATTGTTTTGTAAATTGTATAGTTCTAAAGCCTGCATACGACTTTAAGAACTGTGTTGAGTATTGACCTAAGTAGTTACCAGTGTATGATTGATCAGCAAGAGTTTGTCTTGTATCAGTCATTGCGTCAGAGCATAGTCTCCACACCTGGCCACTACCTGATGGATCTGAGGTGGCTAGTTTATATTCACCAATCCCAGTAGCACCAATTCTATTTCTTAATCTAGCACATATACTTTTTAGCTCTGCATCCGACATTTCTTTAATGCTGGATGTGGCATGAAGTTTTGCTGGTCTAACAGTAGTGGGTGCTGATACGCCTTTTGTTTTTCTCCACAGTTTATATCTTACAGTAGATGTTCCACCCTCAGCCGATCTGATTGTATTGTCGACATAGTATCCAGTATCACTGTGGGTTGACGTATTTGGATTAGATTGAGACATCCAATAAGAACCAAGACCATTAGCTACTAGGTTGGCTTGAATTCTTGAAACTAAAACAGTGTTAAGATTGTTTGAATGTTCTGCAGCATATCCTGAATCATTAACAAATAGAGGATGCGACATGCTTGTTTCGGAAACAGCTGTAGTATTTTGGAATGCAGTATATGTTGTTGAGGTTATTGCGTTTGTGGATGGATGTACGCCTACATCTTCATCTCTAACTGTGTCAATATATGTACCACGAGATGATCCACCAGCACCAATGTTTAAAGTACCAGTGCCTACATTATCAGTATTAAACTCTGTAAGGACTTGGTGGACGGCATAATCCATTTGGGACGTCTGCATTTCTTGTAGACCAAGAAAAGTTCCGCCTCCGGTAGATTTGATTATTAGTGGATTTGCCATTTACTATTAAGCCCTGTACTTAAATTTAGAGTCGCCCCATACGTTACCAGTATTTATAAAGGTTACTCTCGTCGCATTATAGTTATCTATAGCTGCTCCTGGTAGTCCTCCACTTCCTGATTTGTCGTATACGGTTTTCAACGCTCCGTCAGCTGCAACAGCTGAACCTGTATTTGGATTTTGATATCCTCCTGCAGCGTCTCCTCTCTGACCTAATAGTCCTCCATCTCCCCCATGAATACCCATATCGTTAGCAGCATTCGTTTTATTAATCAACGAATTGTTTTCTAAGATATTTGTAAGTGTTCCAGATATGACTGCATAACCTGCACCATATCCACCTGCTCCACCAACTAACTGTAGAGTTGAGTTGTTTACTGGATAGCCACCAGTACCGCCCGCACCACCGCCACCTGCAATGATACCATAATTTTCTACAAACAATTCAACAGCACCTGATGTCTTAATTGCATCACCACCATTACCGCCATCATAACCTGTACGAGTTGCTGCATTAGATCCACCTGGAGCTCCAGCCATACCTATAATTCTTGCATCTGGATGTACAAATACTCTGACTAAATGTTTAACAGATGTACCAAGGAAACCAATAGATCCTATACCTGAATCTAGATCCATTGCTGGACTAGCACTTGATGAGTATACATCAGCGCCATCAATGTATATGTTAACAAGCTGTGGTAATGTGTCAGGTGATTTACCTAATGCTGTTAGTTTATTTTTAAGATGAAAGTTAGCTTCAGATGATGTAATTGTTATGTCAGTTCTTTCCCAACCAATATTCATAATCTGCCATGCATTATCTTTCTTAACAAATACAGCTTTTGTTTCGTGCCATGTATTATCTTTCTTTACATGTACGTTAGAAGTTGATTTCCAAGCGCCTTGATCTTTAACTCTAACTTGAGCACCTGTGTTTAGATGTCCTGTGTTAGCAGCTAGCACTGTTGTTGTTCCAGCTGATGTTTGATTGTATGTAACAGCACCTGTATATGCTTTAGTATATTGTGCGTTATCAGTTCCTAAAAACGTTGAAGCAGTTCCTAAGAATACGCTACTATAGGTTTTAGTGTAATTGCCAAGATATAGTTTATTGTATTGTGCAGCATATTGTCCTGTCCATACCTTACCATATAGTTTTGTATATGAGTTTGCAAACCCACCCTCATATGATTTAGCGAATAGTCTGCTGTATTGTCCTGTGTATGAACCAGTGTACTGTCCTACAAATGTTCCAGTATATAACTTAGTATAGTATCCAGTATATTGACCTGAGAAGGCTTTAGTATAAGAAGCGCCATAACCTTTTGACCATTGCTTGTCGTAGTACCCTTCAAACACACCAGTGAATGATGCACCAGTTATTTTGGTACCATAAATTGCCTGGCCTGTATATTGTCCAGTCCAATTACCGACCCAAACAGATAGATAATGTTTTGTATAGTTTCCTGTATATTGTCCATCGTATGTTCTAGAACCTGACCACAACTTACTATATTGAGCATCAAAGTTATGATCTCGATTACCGACCCAAACTTTGGACCATACTTTAGTCCAGCTTTGTCCCTCAAAATATCCTGTCCAGAGTTTGGTATATGTATTGTAGTATATTGGACTTTGGAATGTTCTTGTACCTTCGTACTGCTTGGTATATATTTTTGTGTACTGTTTAGTATATGCAGCAGGTATGTTATGGTCTCTGAGTCCACTATATTGCACAGAGCCAGTCCAATTACCTGTCCATTGTATAGCTGTTCCACCGCCATAGTTGATGTCCGGACCAAACGATGCAACCCATGTTGCAGCCTGAGTACCAGACCAGTTTATTGGGGTGTACCAAATTTGCATGCCACCTTGCGGGGCTGGCTCGGCCTCGATCATTACTCCGCCAAACTGTCTTTCTACGCCTGCGTTACCTGTCCATGCTTGGCCATGGAATCCTGCTGTTGTTCCAGACCATTGGCCGCCACTTGACCAAGCTCCGTCATTGAGTGGACCTGAACCTACATAGTTGACAGGATTAAGTGCTGCGCCTGTCCAAGTATTCTCTGTACTAGATACGTACGCTTTAATCCAACTGCCAGGACCTGTGTAAGCACCAATATAAAACATTTGCTCGCCATCTCCAAGATAACGAGTATATACACCTGACCAGGTTGAGGGTGATCCGGTATATGCTTTTTGAAATATGCTTCCTGTCCATTGCTTTACATAGTTGGCCGTAGCCGCATAGACACCAGTCCATGTAGGAGAGCCTGTAAATTGACCCTCATATTGACCTACCCAAATTTTGTTATAGGTCTTTGTCCATTGCTTTGTATAATTTTTACTAAACTGTAAGTCGTAGTTAGTGTCATAGGTTTGGAATGAACTCATATAGTTTTTTGAGTATTGGCCAGACCAGGTAGCTACATATGCTTTAGAGTAATACCCAGTGAATGAACCTTCATATTGGCCTGTCCACACCTTAGCGTATGTGGCTCCATATTGTCCATCATATGTTCTACTGCCAGACCACAGCTTCTGGTATAACTTTGCATATGAACCAATACCATCTCTGTTATAGTATCCAAGATATGTTCCTGTCCATTGTCTTGCGTAGGCTGATGCGTTAGTATATACGCCAGTGTATTGGCCTACATATGTTCCTGTATATTGTGCGATCCACTGAGTACCATATGCTTTCTCATAGACACCGGTCCATTGATGGGACCATACCTTTTCAAATTGTCGGTTGAAAGAACCTTCCCATTGTTGATCGTATACTCCCTCAAAGGTTCCTTGATAATGTTTGACATAATTACCTAGCCAAATTTTGTTATAAACTTTAGAGTATTGAGCGCCGTATGTGCCCGACCAAAGTTTGGCATATGTTTTTGTATAGTTACCTAAGTATAGTTTTGAATAGCCACCAAGAAAAAATGACTGAAGCACGCGGGATCTTTCTGAACCTTGAAATGTGGCTTGGAAAGATCGGTCTGCTCCTACGTATGCTTTAGAATAATGTATGGTTGCCACATTGGCTCCTATTTACGAAATAGTCTGATACCACACATCTCCATTTGCACCATCACTGGAGCTTGGGGCTGAGGCATTGACAAATATTGTTTGATCTACAAGAGTGTTGCCAGAGGCTACGAAGTCTACTCCTGTCATCTTAACAGCTGTTGTTGAGGCTGCTGTCACTCTACCCTGCAAGTCTACAGTTAAGTTAGGAATAGTTGTTGTACTTCCTGATACGGATTTGTTAGCTCCAACTGATGGTAATGCTCCATCAGCAATTTGTGCTGATGAGGATACTATCTCAGTAGAACCATGTTTAATTTGATCAGCCATTACTCTTCATCTCCTTCCGTTAACTCATCTACCTTGGCAGATAATTCTTTTATTGCTTCCACTAATAGTGGTATAATGGCATTGTAACTTACTGTCCTGTGTCCACGTGAATTCATCTTCACTGCAGCAGGAAGTATTTCTTCAATCTCTTGGGCGATGACACCGTAGTCTTCATTACCTACTCTTGCGTCTTCAATCTTATGATTCCAAGTGTACGAATAACCACCAATTTGCTCTATCTTATTTAGGGCATTATCTATCACTAGGATATTATCTTTAAGGTTTTTATCTGATGTGTAGTTAGCAATCATATCATTTCTTGCATATACGTTATCTACTTCTAATGAAGTACCATTGAGTCGTGCACCTGTACCGTTTCCAGATCCTGTTTCATTTACAAATGTTCCGATTGTTACTGAGGTACCAAATATTCCAGATTTGAATTTCTTACTTGCAGTTCCTAAATCAATATTGTTTGTTACTGCAGGAGTAAATGTAGTACTGAATTCTGCATCAGTAAATATAACATTAGCTTTAGAGCCACTTCCTGCGCCAGATCCAAAGATCACTTTAGGATTTGAATTTGCACCAGTACCTAAATTAATTACGTCTGCTACGTTGATTGTTTTAGCACCAATGGTGTCTAGTGTTAATGACGTATCAGCTGGTAATGTTGCTGTACCTGATACTACTAAGTTAGCACAAACGATACCGCCAATCCCCATATTGTGTTGAGTCGTGTTAGCTGTTATGGTGAGATTACCTGCCGTGCCTGATCTTGCCCATGTGCTGTTTCCTTCGAACCCTGATGTTGAACGAACTCTTAATACGTTCGTGTTAGCTTCAGTTCCAACATTAATTGCAGTTCCAACATCCATAACTGTTTTTGTGTTTGCAGTCATAAACGCTGCAGTCCATCTCTTAGTATTAATACCTAATGAGTTGCTGTTAGCACTTGGTATCATACTCGATACGTAACCATTCATTGTGACTGTATCGCCGGTTGCGTCACCTAATATAGTTGTACCATCAACTACTAAGTTACCATCAACGTTTGCATTGGCGTCTACATCAATGCTGCCGGTTACATTTACTGATCCAAAGTTACCAGCTGCAGCAGTCTTAATATCTTTAAGAGCAAGGATGCCGCCAGATACTTTAAGAGCAGCAACAGAAGCAGTTGCCTCTTCATTGTTTGTAATGATTACAGTGTTTGAGAATGTTGCTGTATTTGTAACGCCTACTGTGTTGCCAAATGTTGTTGCTCCAGTTATGCCAACCGTGTTAGCAAATGTTGCTGCACCTGTTATGGTATGTGCGCCTGATGAATGAGCAAAAGTTCCTTCTAAGTCTAAACCAGCATGCATATCAACATTACCAGATATATCTGCTACTCCGTTGATGTCAAGTGATCCACCTTCCACTTCTCCACTTGCTTTCATAAACCCTGTTATGGTCGTATCGCCTGCAGCTAGTGTTGATGAGAATGTACCTGTTTTACCAGTAATGACCCATCTATTAGTATTGTTACCAAGTGGTACGTTATTACCTTGTAGTGGCATTAATCCAAATGTTGTATTACCAACTCGTGATTTAATTATTAATCTATCATTAGTAGTTGTGCCAGCACCTACAGTAACCTGTCTCATGGATCCTGGATATGTAACTGCCAATGCAGTGTTAACAGTTAGCGTACCATCTAATTGGGTATTGGTGTCTACTGTTAGATCTCCGCCTATGCCAGCATCGTCATCTACTGTTAAATCATCAGCCGTTAGATCATCAAATTGACCGTCCCATCTCAAAGCTGAAGTTCCTAATGAAAGGTTGCCGTTTGTTTTAGGTACAATACTACTTGCAACATTACCTGTGAATGTTATATCGTCAGCAGCTGCATTACCTAATGTCACTGTTCCGTTTAGTGTCGTTGCACCATCTACGTTCACAGCAGCATCAAAGTCAGCATCCTTGACTACTTTAAGTTCATCGAACAATGTTGTATTAGCATTTACTCTTAACAAGTCTGAAGACGCATCACCGATTGTAGTATTAGGTCCTTTTACGTAAACTGCATCAGCAGCTGCTATATCTACTTGAGTTGAATCTATCGTTACGTTTGCACCAGATACGTTTACATCTGTCGATGTGATATCTAAAAGTGTACCATCAATGTCTACTGTGGTTGAATTGATATCTAGCAGTGGTCCGTTCATTGCCACTTTAGTTGATGAGTTGAAATCTGTTATAGCATTGTCAACATCCATATTAGCATTAATATCTAATGGCGTGTTGAATATGTTTGTTCCAGCATTTGATTGGAATGTTGTTGCTGAAGTATTAATAGTAACAACATCTGCGCCAATATTAAGATCGGCTGATGCATCTGTAATATTAACATTAGCAGTAAATACTGTATTAGCATCTACATTTAATTCTGTACTATTGATATGGGTGTTAGTTCCATTGATGTATACATTAGCAGCATCGATTGCTACGTTACTATTGAAATCATTTAAGGTTGCAGCACTCTGGAAAAGGTTGGTATTAGCCGTTATCTTTACGTTATTAGAGCTTAACTCTACAGTATGCGCATCCATAGATACGTTGGCTTCAAATGCTGCATTAGCATTTACATTTAATTCAGTACCATTGATATGAGTGTTAGTTGCAGCGATATAAACATTAGCAGCATCTATTGCTACATTAGAGTTAAAATCATTTAGATGTGCATTAGAGCTGAATACTGATGCTGTAGCATTGATAGATACGTTAGAACTAAATTCTACATTTGCACCTGTGAAGTAAGCATTAGATTGTGCAAATAATATTGCTCCAGTCGCTGCTCCATTAGCTTTAAGAACGGTATTAGAAACAATAATTAAATCATCTTTTGCAGCTTTTGTTCCATATACAGAATCTGTTGCAGTAGCGCCTGTTAATTCATGTTCTACTATTAATGTGTTTGCACTAAAGTATCCATTAACTGAAGCGTTACCAGATGTTCTTGCACCTTGTGTGTTTGCAGCAACAGTTACTACAACCTTCTCCATATCAAACGTAATTCTGTTTGTTAGGTCAACCCATTCTCTGAAAGTATCAGCCGACGGTACTACGTTCGCTTGTGTATAATTATTACTTGCCATCTGATATTACCCTCGTAAGCTGTGTAAGCATTTGCTTAATTTCTTGCATGTCATTTTTTACCATTTGTACTTCTGCTGATAGTTCTTCAACTACACTGCCTTTTGCCCTAGCTGCTTTATATGCCATAAATGCAGCCCTATCAGTATTTATAACAGCCATTGTAGTTGTATCCCTAGCAAAGGCTGTTTCGTCTGTCTGTACTAGTGTTCGTTTAGCTGCCATTTTATAATGATAGAGCAATTGCTCTATAGTCCTGTAATGCTGGTGATTTAGTATTATCGTCTGAGAGCATAACTATCTTAATAGACATTCTATTATACCCTACGAACCTTTCACCATCTCCGTTATAGTAAGATGCTTGATATGCAATAGGAGCTTTAGGATCCCTAAATGCTGTTACCTTGCCTTGAGCACTTAACTTCTCGTGCGTAGTACCTATGTTTGAAAATGACATAGGCTCTGCTACAGTCATTGATGTGTCGCTTGCTATTGCAGTAATTTTATTTACTTGATAGTCAAACTTATCGTCTAAGTTATTAATCTTAATTGAATCACCAACTACATAATCGCCATCAAAGTTTGTACCTGATCCAGTAATGGTTGTGTTACTGTGTGTGATTGCTTGACCAGTTTGTAGTGTTGTAATAGGCGTATCTTTTATTTCGTAAGTATACTCTACTACATCACTTCTGTCAACAGCTGATGATCTTTTATTTTTGTTACCTGTACAATCAAGTTCAGACCAGTACGAATCATCAATTGATGTCGTGTCAGATTCATTTAGAAGTTTAGCATATACTTTAATTTCTGTACCTTTTGGACTGAAAGCATTTACGAATACCTTTAAGTCCTCAGCATCTAAATCTTTAGCTAAAGTAATTGTTCTTGAAACATATTTAGAACTGGCTTGGCCTTTGAATGTCTGCCATTCATCAGTATCACTGTTGTTCAATGAGTTCTCAAATATCTTTATACCCTGTGATTGGAAATCAAGCTCTGGTGAGACCGAAGCGTTATCCGTACTCAATATATGTTCTACAATTAAAGATTTGTTACCACTATTGAATTTAATCTCATTTGATTTACTCATCACTTTGATTGGTTCACTAGGATGGTTAGTATCGTTTACCTTTATCTCATCTAAAATTGAATAGCTGTTATCAGATATTTTAGCACCTTTAATACTAGAAACAATAGTCGTTTGCTCTGGTTGTAATCTACCAATCATTGGTTGGAAGCGACTGATATTATTATCTGCTACTACACCAATTTTAAAGTTTGGCACCGTACTTCCTTCATAGTTGCCAGCCTGATATAAGATATCATTATTGGCAAAACAGAATGATGATGATGATGCTGTACTAAAGTTTATCTGAGAAGTCTTAGTAACTGGATCCAAGTATTCAAATATTCCACTAGGAGTTATCATACCTTTAGATGCCGCTTTACTATTATGGTTTGGCGTTCCTTCTAAAGTCATTGATGTGGCTGATGCAATTGATTTAACTGTAACAATATCATATGTAGAAGATCCTGAGCCAGTTGCATTTGCTTGCAATACTATTCTGTCGCCTGCTGCATAGTGAGTAGAGAAAGAAGAGCCAGAACCTGTAACGGTTGAGCTTGTTGTTGAGTATGTTAGGTTACCAGCCTTAGCTGTTCCAAGTTTAAATACCTCGGCTCCTTCAACAAATTCTCCAGAAATTGTGTTACCAGATTCTAATGTTAAGAATTCATAGTCGGCATTCTGGAATTGAACTTTAGATTTATTAGAAGTAAATACACAAGCAAAGACTGAGAATTTCATATCTTCATCTAGGTATTCAGTCCATGTTCTATTGTTAGTAGATAAGAACATAGTTCCTTGTCCCCAGTCATTATTTACTTGACGAGCTGAGTTCACTAAATCAGTGCCTCCAGTTTTAGAAGTAAACACTGAGTAGTTAGGAGAGTTTCCATCTGGTAAAATAACTATTGCATATTCTTTTCCTGCTTCAACACCTACTGGCGAATCAAAGAAAACTCTTGTCGCAGTATCTCCATTTGTTGATGTATTAATGTCAGCTGACTCTAAATGTATTCTACTAAAAGGTAATACTTGAGGAGCAGGCACGCCATTTTGTGTTTGTCTTAGTTCAACAACAACACCTGTGTTTGGATCTTTGTCTGCAAAGAATAAATTAACATGGGATAAGAACCCTGTCTTACTGCCTTCTGGCAACCCTGTTTGACCTACTAGGAACGTCTGACATAATGGGTCAACATGCTTGTGCACGGTGTCGAAACAACATAGAGGATCATGCCTGTGGTAATGGTATCCATGACCGTAAGCTCCATGCTCTCCGTGGTGGTATCGATCAACATAATAGTCATCACATGGTTTAATAACTTCGCATCTACCAATTGAAGGACCGCTGTTTGCAGGAGGGCCTGTAACAGGATCGCCGTCTCCAGGTATTGTTACGTTGTTTGATGTGCCATTACTAATCGGATCTGTAACTACTGTATTAGACTCTGGTGGAGTAGTGTTAGCAGATGTATTACTTTCTGGCGGTGTTTCATCTGTTTCTACAACCTGTTCTCCATCTCTAATTTTAGTGTTTATAACTTGTGAGCTGGATCCACCGCTTAGTAGTGGATGTCTTGTTGTCACACCTAACTCTGCTGTATCTACAGACCAGTTAAAGCTATTGAATTGAGCTGTTGCTGAAGATACTTTCTCTCCAATTTTGGATAGGTTGTCAATGTCAGCAATTACTACTTTAGCTTTACCAGTAAAGAATAATCCGCCTGGTATTTCTAACACACCTGCTAGACGTCCTTTACTGTCAGATCTTAATGCAACACCTTTAAGTCCTTGTCTATGTATTTTATCTTTAGCATTCTTTGTACTAACGACAGCTGAAGGGTAGGCTGCACTGTATACGTGCTGATCAACATTCACACCATCAAAGTATATGTGATGGTCAAGATCCATTCTTAAGCCTGTTGCTTCAAATCTAATCTGAGCTGCTGGCATATATGGTTGGAAAGAAATGTCAGTAACAAAATCACCAACTTTCTTAGATGTTTTGAATGCTGAACCTGTTAGACTGTTTGTAGTGACTTTAGCTTTAGTTGTTACAATGTTCTCATAGACATCGGTTCTGGTATGGCCAGAAAGATTGGAAGTAAGTAGTTTACCTCGTGATTCAGTTTCATTAATAACTTCTGTAGTTGTTCCAAGTTCTGGCACCATTTTGTTTAGCTCATCAAGTAATGCTAGAGTTGGTGCTGCCAAATCTATGTCAATGTTCATTGCTAATTCTGGCGACTTAGTTTTAGATGATTTGTATATGTAATCTGGGTACAAAGTCAACGTACCATTATACTCCCAGAACATAGAAGTACATCTTCTCTGACCGGTTGCTGTTGGTTGATTAACTAATCGTGTAGTTCCATACTGAATAGTAGCAACATCATTTTGGAATGTTGATCTAGCACTATTGCCTAATACAGGCTCTAAGTCAATATCGTATCTCTCAAACTTAGAGGTTAGCATTGATCTGGCTGTATCAAAACCTGCTTTGTATTCGCCATTCAATGGGTTACCAGCAGTCTTTGTTGTAAAGTTATCTACAAGGAAACCGTTTTTAAATCTGTTTGTAGTTGCGCTAGTTCTACCAGGTATAGTTTGATCTACTGTAAGCGACTCCAATGCATTTAGAGACGAGTAATATTCTAAGTTGTCAATTCTGTCTTCAAGTTTTGAGATGTCTCTCATTGTATATCGTTGCTGTTGAGATGCGGTAACCTTTGCACCTAAGTCAGGTCTGCCGTAAAATCTTGCTAATGTAGAATCCAATGAAGGATATGCAGGAACATTAATTGTTGCAAGCTGCATTGATTTTGATGGTTTGACAGGAAGCTCTGGCAATAGCTCTGGCTTACCTAATACAACTCTTGTACCTGTCTGATCAATAACTACTCTATCTTTTCTTGGTAGGTAGTATTCAATCTCATCAATCCACTCATCATTAGGAGTTGGTGATACGAGACCTGTTTGATCTAGTACTTCTGTTGCTGCTGGATTTTCTGTACCAGCTGTATTTGATACTGCAACACCTTTGGTTGCTGTGTTAGCTACATAAGGTCTGAAGTCGATAGCATCTCTTAAAGATATTTCTGAACCATCTGTTGGTGATCCGAATACTGGAATTTGAGCAATACTTATGTTAGTGTCAGTAGCAGTAACTCCTGCACCCTCTTTATCGTTAAGAATTCCATCGTATGATCTTATACTAAAGAACCCGTCACCAGCTGCATTAGACTTATTAAAGTGTTTTAGTACAACTATAATTCTATCAGTACTAGCAATTGTTCTGGATGTATTAGGAGCTAATTTTAAATATGAAAGACCATACTTTCCATCTTTCTGGCCACTGTCTAATACAAAGTCTGATTTGACATCTGCACCTTGATCGCTATACGCGCTGGATCCATTGACTTGCACTGACTTTAATGAAAGACCATCAGGTATACCTAGACACCATGGTCCAGTAAGATTTGATGATGGGTTAATTCTTACTGTAGAAGTTTGTACAGTTTTAGTTAGACCAGCTGATGATGGATCTACTTCATCTACTAAAACATCTACGTTTACAGCACCTGATAAGGAACCTGTACCAAAGTTAATTGTTAGCGTTGCACCAGCATTAGATACTTGAACATTGGCTGAGTCTCTGCCACTTAAAGGAATGATCTGGTTATTAACATATGCTCTTGCAAGTCCTAGACTTGACCCACTACCGACCGCTTCATTAACTACAATAGCTGTTGAGTTAATAACTTGAGTGACCTGTCTAAACACAGATCCAATTTTAACATTGTCGCCTTTAATTATTGATGTTGTGTCTACACAACCAGTAATTGTTGTATTTGAGTTTGTAACAACTGCGGCTGTTGAAACATTAGCAGCCGTTACGTTTGATTTTGAAATAATTAATACTTGCTGTTCTTGAGTCTCATTAAGAGAACCGTTGCCAGTTCCAAAATTAAACCTGTTGCCTGAAGCTGCAGTAATAGCTGTGTTAGAGTCAGTTGAGTCAATAGCAACTCCGTGAAGTTTTTTCACTGTCATGCTAGCTGTGCCTTTAACTCCTTTAAGAGCTCTTGCACCAATTGAGAATACTGATTTGCTGAAGTCTGCATCTAAAATCTTAGCTATCCCAGATTGCAATACTATATCTGCAATACCTTTCTTTGTAGCTGAAACATTGCTACCTATTGCTTTAGCAGTTCTAAATGTTTGACCGCTATTCATTTTAATGTCATATAGGTATGCTTGGTATACGCTATCTGAATGTCCTGCGTTATCTGATTCTAATTCTAATGCTCTGATCCTAGCATGACCAATAATTCTACTTCCTTGACCATCAGCAATCATATGCGTTGCATTAGATGTAATAGTTCCCATGCCGCCTGATATACTATCTACAGCTGTGTCAAGAATAACTACATTAGCTTGTGTCTCGGAACCGAAGTGTCCTGTTAATTCGTTTACTTTAACATAGTGGCCAAAGTTTGTTGTTACAGCATGTGCTACAACATTTGTAGTTTGTGTTGCTCTTGGGACAGGATATCTAGTTGTAGATATAGTCTCAAATCTTTTACCTCTAACATACGATGTACCCTCACCAACTAATACGTTAAGGTGAGTTGTGTTACCAGCGTTTGTTTCTGTGTTAACTCTGATTGGTTCTAATACATAGTCGCCACTTTCTTCATATGTTCTTTGAGCAATGTGGTCTTCAGCTTTATTTAAAACTGGTGTTGAATTCTTACGAACAATTAATCCGTTCTGATATTCTACGAATGAAAGGAAGTTGTTTGATGCATTTACTATTGCAGTAGTGTTAACTGTTAGCTTTGGTGTTAACGCTAATCTATCTGCACCCGGTGCATTTTCATTATTGAATCCTGAAGCATTATCAAGCAATGATGTGTCAACGCTTGAGTTAGCTATTACTTCTTCTGTTACTATACCAACAGAAACGCCATTAGGTCGTTTAGTGAATGGCGATACTATAACTGATTGAGCTTCAAATCTTTGGAAAGCACCTTTTTGATAAACAATGCCATCTTCAACTCTCATCTGATAAGAAGAACCTACTGGTGCTGTAAATGTACTACCTGCTACAGTTACTTGAGCTTCTTGTTGAAGAGCTACCGGTAGTGTAATTGTGTTGCTGTGTCCATTAGCATATGTACCAACAAGGACGCCGTTTCCGGAATCGCTAGTAGTAGTCCAAACTGCTGCATCCCCTCTTTTAATTTCTGATACGTATGGGTAGTCGAGCAATGAATAACCAGCACCTTTGTTTCTTCCAGCTGTAGAATCATTGTCAACTGTAATAGATGCTATTGCGTTTGATGATACAGTCGCAACTGTTCCAACAAATCCTGATCCGTTTGCATTAAGAGATGTGACGTAAAGTTTGTCGCCAACATCAAAAGATCCGCCACCAGCCGAAACTGATATAGCATTAATAGATGTCTTCTTGGGTATAATAGTAAGAACATCACTGTTGGCATATTTTGTTTTAACAGTGCCTGAGTTATTACCTGTATTGATATAATGCAAGAATAATGCACCTAGGTCTGGATTCTGTGCTTCCAATCCAGCTCTTGTATCTACAATCTGTGATACTAAGTTAGACGTATCATGTCTAATAAAGTCGTGCTCAGCATAAGCCTCTAATTGCACGTTTAAATTTGTGTCGGGCGATCTGTCAAGTACCTTTACATACTTAACACTATTGTCAAAACTAAATGCACAACCTTTAACAATTGTACCTTCTTTGAATTGGTAGTCACCAAATCTCTCTACCTGCGTCTGCAGCATAGATTGAAGCTGAGTTAGTTCTCTAGCTTGTAGAGGGACTGCTGGCTTAAATAAGACTCGATGATAGTCTTTCGACTCATCGTAGTCATCAAAGTATGGTGATATGTTTAAATCTGTTTCAATTGGCATTTTATTCCTCTAAAATTCTATAAGCAACTTAACTCGCTCTGTTTGCGTAGCTGATCTAGTAGTCTCTGTTTTGTTTTCTAAGTAAAGTATCTCTCCACTACCATCGACCAAGTCAGGCATTATCTTGCCTGTAAATGTCCCAACGGATCCACTGGTCTGGCCTGTGAAAGCATAATCTGTGTCAGAGCTGCTATCCGCTGCTAACCAATTACCAGTCATTCTTGTAAGTGCAATTGATATTGGTGTTCCATTCGCAGCAGTATTTATACTCTCAATGTAACCTGTAGCATCTGTAGATGCCTGTTTTATTTGTTCGTTTTGTACTAAAACGATTGATTCGTTGTCGTTCGTGTATCCTGTTAGTATCAATCTTTGATCGAATGATGCAGTAGATGACCCTGGTCTTGATGCATTACTATCAACACTAGCTACGTTAGCCTGTGATGTTCCGTCGAATATTCTTAGTTGTGCATTAGATCCAGTAGTAACAAAGTTACCATATACATTAGCAACTGACAGCGAAGTATCTGTTCTTGACTTAACTACAGCTGTTGCTCCATTAGCAACAGTAGCATCATGTGCGCTCTGAGTAATGACAGCGTCTACTGGGAAGTTTGTTCCACCCTCGTCCAATGTTAAATTAGTATTAGCAAACAATGGATCTTTTAATAATGATACTTGTCTATATCCATTACCTATTGATACATGACCACTTTCATTATTTGCAAAGTCTACTGATATACCGATAGTTGAACCATATAGTTCACCGATTACATCTGAACCATGTCCGCCCGGAGGACCAATCACTAACGATACATTTGCATTATTTGCTTGCGCAACGTTTGCTGTATTGCCGGCCTGTACTATACCTGTGTTGCCAAATACTTTAACTGTTCCATAACTATAACCGGATCCTCTTTCTACAACATCAATAGTATCTACTGTAAAGTTAGCTGTGTTAACTACAGCTCTTGCTACGAGTCCAATACCATCTGTATCTGTAACAGCTACTCTAGGAGATATTTCATATCTGCTAGATGAATCAATATTGGTTATTGTGTTTGCAAGTACCACTCTTCTTACTGATCCAGTTACTACGTATTCTGATATAACAGATGACTTTCCTTTTGCAGGGCCGTCAGTTATGTAAAACACTGATCCTTTATAGAAGTCTGTATTTGCTGATAGCCCAGAAGTCTCTGATACAATCTGTGAGATATTTGCAACTGCTCCTGAACTTGTCCCTCGCATAACTACATTGGATGTTTGTCCATAGAAGTCTCCAGCAATGTCAACAAATCTTAATAAGTTTGGATTGGTTAAAACTTCAATCACAGTACCATTGGCTATGACATTGGATGTGTTGAAATTAGTAGCACTAATGAAACCATTGGCATGCTTGCCAAGGAACTGAACTCTTTCAATAGTAAATGTGCCGTTTGCGGCTGTTGTTGGAGTCACATTAGCATGAGCGGTGGATTCTATTTCGTGGATTAATGTATTAGATGCTACGTTAGCAATTTTAATAACACCATTGGCAACAGAGAAGTATCTCGATCCGCCTGAGTTTACCTTGAGTACATCAATAGCACCTGCTACCGCATTACCGGAAACTTGACCGTTTGCTATAACTGGTATTTTTGTTGATGTAGAAAACTTGTTGTATTGTGAGGTTGAGATACCATACATGAACTTCCATTGGTATCCATCAGTAGTTGTTTTATAAATGTCTATGTTAGGTGCAGTGTCGTCAATAGAAGGCGCTTGTGTTGATGCTACGCCTTTATTATTATCTAAGCATTTGAATACGCTGTATCCATTTCCTGCGCTTTCTGAAACAATAACAAAGAAGTTTTGTGCAGGTAGAGTTTGGTCTGTATGAGAATAGGGATTATATATTGTTCCAGATACCCAAGCATACTTTTTAACCATGTGCTTAACATCTGCTACATTTACTTTTTTACCAAAACTCATTTCATCATATATGCCATAGTACGTATCTTGTATAGAGTCGGTTGGAACGTCGGGCTGGTTATTAGTAGGCCATGGCATATGACGACCAGCTGTAACATAGTATAACGAGTTAGCTTGTTCATCCAAAGACTCAATAAATTGTCTTGCGTTATGAATATGAAAGTTCTCTGTAATTTTAGTCGCCATTAGTTTTCCGTAAATGTTCCGTTAGCTGCTGTGTTGCCTAAAGTTATTGTCGATGTAGAAAGAGCTAATTGAGTGTTTCCTGTGTTCTCACTCACTACTCTTCCAAATAATCTTGTTCCACCTACGTGGGCAATCTTTAGCAGTATATCTTTGTATTTATCCAACGACAGACCAGACTCTATAACATAAGAGTGTGTTTGGTAATAATCGTTGTCGTGTAAGTATTTATTGTTTAAGAATCCGTCCTCATCTCTCCATCTTCCTTCACCTGTTCCTGTGAAGTGAACATTTGCTGTACCTGATACAACAATGTTTGAATTGCCTGACGAGGTTAGTGTTAGATTGGCTCCGTGATTATAACCAAAGCCAGAGTTTAGTACTTCTAAAGTTTTAACAATACCGTTTGCTGCAAGAGTCTTTGAAGTTATATCTGCATTATCACCAATCGGTCTTGTTGCGTCATCGTCATATACTGATGGCACCCCGTCGTTTGTTACAATGTCAGCGGTTGCTCCAGATGATGAACCTACTAATCCAGTTCCACCTATTGTGTTGAAACCTACACTGAATGATAATCTTCTAAGTCTTAGCTCGTCTTCAGTCTGTGCATATACTTGACCCTTAGCTGTTGCTGTCTGTGTCACAGTTGATACGCCAGCTATTGTAGCTGTTTGAGCTGTTACCGTACTTGTTAGTACGTTTGCTGATGCAGTGAATGGTATTGCATTACTTACATCTACTGTAAAGAAACCGTTAGTGAACTGAACTCTTTTTCTTGGATTCTCAATATCTATCTGTGTTGCACCATGTCCATATATGTCCCCAACAGCAAATGTAGAAGATACTGAGTTTGTTGCAAGTAATTGTTTTACTGATTCACCAGTAGAGAAAGCTATTGTGTTACCACCATTAGTGGTCAATCTCTGTCCTTGAAGCGTTACACTTTGCTGAACATTTTCACCTATTGTGAACTCGCCATCTTTGTTTAATATGTTTACAACTATATCTCTTCTATTATAACCTGCGATCCCTTGTGTGTATACAGCAGTGAATGGATCATAGTTATAATTGTTACCTGGGTTGATCTTAGCCAACGATGCAACTGTACCTATAGTACCATTAATTCTGGTTAGCACGTTGTCTAGTATGGTTGTGAAGTCTCCGTTTTGATCTTTAGGGAATCCATATCCATAATCAAATATACCAGTCACAGCAAGACCACTGCCGCCAGACAAGTTAGATAAGTTGGCAGCTGAGTTAGAATAAAAACCACTACCAGCCGTAATAACTGTAGAGGAAAGTACATTACCGTTTGGGTCTGTAGTTAAGCTAGCAGTTGCATTAACAGATGGTCGGCCTTCTCCTGCGCCACCTAGATCAAATGTGATGATCTGACCATTCGAATATCCAGTTCCGCTTGCAGTGACATTTACTGTGTTTAAGAATCCTACACCACTATTACCACCATCCACTACACAATCAAGATATGCTACGTTGGCTACGTTATTGCCACCAATGAAGTCTGTGTAAATTGTTACAGCTTCTGTGTTCTCTAACGT